>Ga0209336_10000348_pt1 | contig 23841 bp, 25 predicted proteins | sample LinPmetageLP32_FD_184042 | JGI IMG/M metagenome (GOLD analysis project Ga0209336, IMG submission 184042) | Marine viral communities from the Pacific Ocean - LP-32 (SPAdes) (version 2) | ecosystem: Environmental > Aquatic > Marine > Oceanic | place: Pacific Ocean | collected 2009-08-23
TGATTTATAAGTAATGCGTTTTTTTTTAAAATAATATATCTAGTAATATTATATATATAGTAAAATAATAACTTTATAAATATTAATTAATAAAAGATGACTACTAGACTGCCTAACAGTTATATTAATGCTTATAGTATTGTAGATAATCAATCATCTAAGAATTTTATTCTTTATACAGTTAATAGATTAGAATCGCTTTTAGGTGTTCGTTTTAATGAATGGAATTTCACCTTATTTCTAGATATGGGTAAAATAGAGGATAAAATAAAGGATGAAGTTGCATCAGCTAAAATACATTTATTAGGAACAGTAAAACGCTTCTTAACATACAAGAATAAAAGAAATACATTGATATATAAAAAGTATAGTCAAAAAATAAATGAAATGTATAAATTATTAAATAGTAATAGAGAAAATAAAATAAAAGAAAAAAATCAATCTAGTGAGATGCTAGATTACAATAATTTAAAAAATATATATATATCAAAAATCGAAGAATTCAAAAAACATAGATATATACAATTTCGTAATTATTTAATATTAGGTTTTTATTTATTAGAAGTTCCTACTAGATTATGCAACTTACAACATATGAAATATATAAAAGAACCTACTACATTATTAAAAAATATGGAAGATAAAACTAATAATTATATTTCTAAAATAGAGGGTGTATATCATATAACATATAACAATTATAAAACATCAAGACATCTAGGACAAATAAATACAACAATAACTAATTTACATTTAATAGATTTACTAGATTACTATTTTAATAATTTTGTTTTAGATAGTGGTTCAATGTTTTATAATGGTATTAATTTCTCTAATCAATCAAATAACACAACAATCGGAGAAGCTATAAGAAAGACATCAAATGAATTATTTAATAAGAAATATTCAATCAATGATTTACGACAAGGATATTTAAAACAATACTATGAAACAGAAAGAACATATGAGGATAAAGTATTAAATTGTAGGAAATTAAATATTATTTATAATCCTAGAAGTGATTTATTATTTTGTAATTAGTTTATTTTTTTATTTTTTAATCTAGTTAGTATTATATATATATTATTTAAAATGTTTTTAGAGAGTTATTTACATTATTACAGTAAGAATGTATTAAAAAGTTGGTTTGAAGGTAATGCATTGAATGAAACAAAATATATCTTTAATGAGTTTAGTTATAAAGAAAATGAATATAATGATGATAATATATTATTTGAATATTGTATTGTAAAAGATTCTAATTATGATAGTATAAATTACTCTTGGACTGATTTACTAGGAGATGGAATAGAGACTATTAACCCTACATACGAACAATTGAAAAAATTAAATGTAAATGTTATATCAGTTGTTGATATGGTTATACTAGATAATAATAAACCTAAATATTTTTTTGAAGTAAAAAATACAAATCCTGTGTCTAGTACTAAATTAGAAAGATTAAAAAAATTAAATATGAAAAATCTTTATGAAATAGATGCTAATTATATAATGCGTCAATGCGGAAAACCTAATACTTTAAAATATGATAAACTTATATAAGTTTTTATTTCATTTTTATTTTCTAATTATATTGTAAATATAACTATGCCTTTAAAGAATACTAATAAACAATTAATTACTGATTTTATAAAACATAAAAAAGATGAGAAGAAAGTTTCAAAACAAACAATAAACACTTATAAGAATGTAGGAGATAATATATCATTTAATATTTTAACTACACAACGAACAATAATAAAGAAATTAAAAGAATTATATACTAACCCTAATACGATTCAATTATATTTAAATTTAATTATTCTAGTAAGAAGATATAACGATAAAGAAACTAATCAATTAATAGCTTTTAGAAATAGTTTAAAAGATAAAATAATAAAAGAAAGAAAAGATAATTTAAATACTATGAATGATAATCTTCCTACATATGAAACAATAAAAGATAAGTTAAATAATATGAATGGTATAATGTATATAATCAATTATTTAATATTCAATATAGGTTTAAGAAATAAAGATATTAATTTAAAATTTGTTAATACTTTACCTAGTGAAGAAGATGAGAATTATATACAATTAAAAAATAATAAAGTAATATTAACAATAACAGATTATAAGACAGATAAGAAATATGGTACTAAAAAAATAAATATTAATGATACTAGATTTATAAATGAATTCAAAAATTTAAATCTAGTTAATGAAGAATATATAATTTCAAAAAAAGATAATAGTAAAATAAATAATATATCTACATTCAATGAAAAATTAATAAAATTAAGTATAGATAAATTAGGACAGAAGCTAGTAAAGATTAATATTAAAAAATTACTAGATGAAAATAATTATAAAGAAATAGAAACGATAGGAAAGAATAGAGGAACTTCTTTGAGTGTATTATTGACTTCTTATAATTTAATGAATAATAAATGAATAATATTAAGCAGAGTATTATATATATAAGATATTAGTGAAAAATAAATGAAAAAAATACATCTAGGTAAGAAAAATAATGAAAATATTACAGAAATATGCTTTATTATAGTCATTTAAACAATATAATTTAAATTATAATGTTCTTATACTGTTTAAAAGTGTGTTTTTTTCATTATTTTTGCATCTATATTGAATTTATTTCATTTATTTTACAGAATACTATATATATATTACTTCTCTTATATCAATCTATTATATTCTTTTTAATTAATTCATTTAAGGTCGGTATTATTATTAAAAATATTACATCTTTATAAAATGGATAATCTACCTATTGAATTATATGATTATATCTTTTCTATAAAATATAAAATGGAATACAATCAAGTTCTTAGAGAATTAGAATCGCATTTTTCGTATGAACCTTTTATAGATTTTCTATATCCTTTTAAAAATACAATTATACTAGATGACGATATAATATATGAATTTGAAAGTGATACAGATTTAATAGAATATTATAATGTACTAGATTACATCATATTGAGTTAAGGTTCTTTAACAAGTAATGTAATAACTCCTAGACCTTGTATTTTAATAGGATTAAGATTCTTATCTAAGACTTTGAATTTTAAATTTCTTATATTTAATCCATTGATATTATCAATATCTATATATGTTATTTCACTAGGTTCATATACTACAACATCTTTATCATTAATAGTTATATCATTACCATCTACTACCGTTGCTAGAATAGATTTTCTACCATTATATAAACTATCATAACTAGTTAAATTTATATTTTGAAATTCTATAACAAAATTTCTAGAATATATAACGGGTTTAAATAAATTATCAGCATTGAAAATCATATTTTTAAAACTTCCATCTGGTTGGTAGCCATTACTAGAAGAGGTTATTACAGCACTATTAAATCCTAAATAATCAGCCATCGGTTTTTGAAATTCAAATTTACCCGTTAAATTATAACTGTCTGAATATCTTTTAGAAATATTAATATTTACTGGTTCATCAATTTCGGGTATTAATACTTGCGGATTTGTTGTGTCTTGGTTTATTCTTTCTGGATAATTTAACATTTTTTTCTCTTCTAATGAATGCTGTATATCTTTTATTTTTATATGTGTAGTATCTCCATAAAAAATAATATAAGGGTTTAAATCATAAAAAGCATCTAAACCATTTACTCGTTCTGCATCTAGTGTTAAATCGCCATATAAAGTATCACGAAATATTTCATTCTTAACATAAGTAACTCCATTATGAATATATACATTGCCTACTATGTCCCCCTGGTCTAGTCTTATTTCTAATATATCATTAGTTGTAGGTGTTGCTGTTGCTCCTCTTGTTCCATTAACAGAAGATGCATCTTCTGCTGTTGCGTCGTCTTTTGCTCTTGTTTTTAAAAATGTATATGTTGAACCTATTCTATTGAATCTAATCATATAAGTTCTTTGGGCGTTAGTCATATTAGCAGTATTCATAAAATTCGCGGGGGGTTCATCAGTTAAACCTATTTCAAAACCATTATCAGCATTACCTGAACTATTATCAACAAAATCTGCTATACGACATCTGAAAACACCTGCACCCTTAATAAATGTATCTTCGAATGCTAGTTTATGTGATTGTGTTGTTGTATCAGTTCCGCTAGTTTGAGAAACTATAATTTTTGTAGGGTTTGAAAAATCATCATCAACATCAACAGTATTTGTTGCTAACTCTGGAACATAATCAAATAATATAGATTTAAAAAATTCTATTTTAATTTTATTATTATTATCAACACTGAAATCAATTTGAGTATTAAAGTCATTATCATTATCATCACATTCTAATTGTTTATTAGAATATTCAGTTAAATCATCTAAAACCCTTTCAAATTCTGCGAATGTTCGTGTTTGATATGGAATATTAAAAACTCGGTCAAATACTGAGTTGCTTGTGTTATTACTGAATTGTAATGTATGATTACTATTATCTATTTTCAATTTATCTTCATTCATTGTTAATGTAAGATTTTTCAATGCTAGTTGTGATTTTGGTTTGATTATAATATCTTCATTAAATTGTATATCAAAATTAGCATCTTCTCTTTCTGTTGTTAATCTTAATAGTTTTACCATTATTATTATTTATTAATTCTATTTATTATTATTATTACTAGATATAAAAAAAACAAAAAAAAACAAATTAGAAATTTATCTTAAAAACATACTTTTACGACAAAACCTTGACCGGAACTGTGATTATTAATAAGTCTAATACGATAGTATTTAAATGATGCAGAAATTTGAGCGGTTCCTATATCTTGAAAATTTTCAGCATTACCACTAATATTAAAACTTTGAGCACCGTTTAATTGAAAATATGTAGTATTATCTACTGATGCTTCAACAAAAGCATCATAAGAACCATTAGTAGCCGCAACAACAGCAAAAGCAAATTGTTGTATTTCTCGTGTTTTAGTGAATACACTTGAAACAGTATTACCTGAAGAAGCAAGGGTATCAGAGAGAAGAGTTGTAACATCCATTGCTCCATAACCATTATCTATTAATTGAACTGCTGTTTCAATATCTCCTAATTTTTGACTGCATTGTGTGAGTAAAACTTCATTAGCTGCATGGTCGGTATTGGCTGCTGTTAAAAGTGTTTCGTTATTAGTATGTTTAACAAGGCAAGCATCAAGAACCGTATCTAATGTATCAATTTTACCCTCTATACTAGTTAAAGACGATTCTAATGCTACGAGGTCTGTATGGTTTGCAGCTATTAAAGCATCTGCTGATGTTTCAATTTCTGTATTTTTTGCTAGAATAGCATCTAATACGGCATTATCTGTTGCTGATAAATTTGCTGTGACTGTTCCAGAAATAGAACCATCAAAACCACCATTCGCAATATTTACATCAACCCTATTTGAATTAATAGCACTTGCTAATTCTGTTAATCCAGCGTTTGTAACTGCTCCATCAAATCCACCACTAGAAATATTTATATTAACTTTATTACTTCCTACACAACCTTCAAGAGTATTAATAGACCCGTCAATCGTATCTAATTTATTCTGAATAGCATCACCATCAGCCGCAATTGCTGTAAGTAAAACTTCATTAGCTGCATGGTCGGTATTGGCCGCAGTTAAAAGAGTTTCATTATTACCATGTTTAACAAGAGAAGCATCAAGAACGGCATCAAGTGTATCAATTTTACCCTCTATACTAGTTAAAGACGATTCTAATGCTACGAGGTCTGTATGGTTTGCTGATATTAAAGCATTTGCTGATGTTTCAATTTCTCCTAATTTAGTTAAAGCATTATCTTGTACTGCGTCAAGTGTATCAATTTTAGAATTTGTAGCAGTTATTAATGTTTCAATGTTTGTTTGTTTAACAAGAGAAGCATCAAGAACGGCATCAAAAGCATCAATTTTAGAATTGGTTGCTGTTTGTAATGTTTCTAATGAAGAAGTATCAACATCAATAGAGTTAGTATTTGATATAACACTATCTAATTTAGTCTGAATAGCATCACCATCAGCCGCTATTGCTGTAAGTAAAACTTCATTAGCTGCATGGTCGGTATTGGCCGCAGTTAAAAGAGTTTCATTATTAGTATGTTTAACAAGAGAAGCATCAAGAACTGCGTCAAGTGTATCAATTTTACCCTCTATACTAGTTAAAGATGCTTCTAATGCTACGAGGTCTGTATGGTTTGCTGATATTAAAGCATTTGCTGATGTTTCAATTTCTGTATTTTTTGCAAGAATACTATCTAATACAGCATTATCAACAGCAGATAAAGATGCTACGACATTTACTGACCCTGAAGAATCTACTTTAATTGGTCGCATAACATCGGCGTCGCTGTCTTTACCATAAGGGAAAGTCTGTAATTTAGAAGCACCAGTCCCGATATTATTACTAGCCGCCCCAGCAAAAGTATCTAATTTAGATGTCACTGCATCAACTTTTGTTTCTAGTTCATTTGTACTTAAATTAATAGTTTCAGCAGTGACTTCAAGAGCATCAACCGAACATTCCAATCTTCCCGAGGCATCCGTTTTTAATGGTCTCATTACATCATTTGCTGTGTCGTGAGCATATGGAAATACTTGCAATTTACTTGCTCCCATACCAATGTTATTATTAGGAGCCCCAGCAAGACTATCAATTTTAGCATCTGTCACAATATTTGAAGTATTTGTTGCGATTGTTTCTAAATTAGCGTTCATATCATTTCTTTGATTATGTTCTGATTTTTTGAAGTTATTTAATCTTACATTTTCAAACCTTTTAGACATATTTATTTATTTATTAATTATTAAATATATATGATATATTTTTTCTAGTATGATATAAAATATTTAAATAAATAAATTTTATCATTAAACTAAATGAAACTAACACTTCTCCTTTTTCAAAAACATCACATTCATTAATATGATTATTAAAATCTAACAATGCCCGATTTATCTTCTTTTTCTCTATATCCATTGTATATAAAAGTATAATGAAATCTATTATTTATTTTTTTTGATTTTAGTAATTTAATATTAATTAATGTATTTATTATATTTCTAAAATGATAATCTCCTTTAAATTCAAAATACATATTATATAACTTCTTTATTTCTTTATAACTTTGACCCCCCCAGGTATGAACCCCCTTCTCTACTAATAACTCTATAAAATTACTTATATCTTCCATAGTCTATATATTATCCTTCTATATTATTATATTCTTTATTAATCGTAGTTTCATTTAATTCACATTTACTAGCACAACAGAATTTACATTTGATTCTTTTCCATAATTTCCTAAACATTTTTATATATACTTTATTTATTATTTATTTAGAAAATTTATCTAGTATTTCTTTTTTAATCATTTCATGATTTTTATGATTTATTAGTTTTCTTTGTTCATCTTCTTTATTTAAATAAGAACTATCATCATGTACAGGTTTTTTATAATTTTTTATTTTATAATCTCTTTGTTTTTCATCTCTAATTAATACTTTTTCTAATACATCATATACTATTTCTCTAGTATAACAAGTCATTATATGCTTTATCCTTCTGCAACTTTCACATAAATTAACTGTAATTACTGTTTCTTCTTCGCATAATTTACATTGAAAAACCATTTTGAATTTATATATATCTAGTATTTAGATTTTTTTTTATTTTTTTTAATTGGTTTATCTTTAACGAATAAATCTTTAGTTTTTACTTTCTTTTTTTTTGGTTCTCCATTCATTGATTTAATTAATTCTTTATTATATTTATCTAGTTGTTTTTTATCCATCATATTTGATTATTTATATATACATTTTAAAAAGAAAAAAAATAAAATATACTAGATATTAAATTATTGTTTTAATTGTTCTAATGGTTTTATTAATTCTAAAAAGATTGTATTATCACTTTGAATATTTGCTTGTTCGTATTCCGGATTAAGGATTTTAACCGTAAAAGAAGAAATGGTTATTGGTTCTCCATAATGCTGATATGCTTGAATATTACCTTCATTATAAAACGAAGTATATGAGTTAGTTGTATAAAACCTAGATACAATACTTTTAATAGTATTTTTTTCATCTTGTTTATTTATTAATTTTTGGTTATTATCAAATCCATCAATAGATATTAAGAAATAACCTTCTTCTAATGTTGGAGCATTTAATGAATTCAATCCATAGCACTTAGTATTTGCTGAACTCGTTCCTTCTAATATTGACCTCTGAGGAACTTGATTGAAAAATTGATTCTTACTAATAGCTACTGAATTTGAGACTACGCTATTTGTTGTATGTATTCCATCAGTAAAACCGCCTTCTACTTTGTAAGTATCTATATTTGATAGAGCACCTAAATTTTCATCTACTTTTTCTGGTATAAAACTGAAACAAATAGCGGGGTCTAATCCTAAATCATCGAACCAGAATTCACTAGGTGTTAAATAATTAAAACCAACACATCCAGCACGAGAACCATATATGAACCTATTTGATGCACCACCAGGGGGGGTATATTCGTGAGGATAAGATTTAACAATGATTGAACCATCTTCATTGAAACCCCCCGACGCCCCAGTAATTCTTGAACCGTCACTATAAATATTACTATGTAATTGCGTCCATACACATTTTTGTAAATCTTCATCAAATTCTAAGACTACTTGGTCTGACCCCACAAAGGATGCGTAAGTATTACTAGAGAACCCAGGAACTACATCAGTTGCAACACTACTACCACTAGGGAATTTTGAAGTCGGCGGTAATTGTAAAACACCCGAACCACTTGATGAAACATAGTAAGTTTTTCCTTCTCCATCAAAAGCACCATCTTCAGCATCAATTTGTGTAGTAGTTTTTAAAAAAGCGTTATTTATTGGATTTGTGTCTGCTCCTTGAGCTGTTTTAGCGGTATTATTCATATCAACCAATTTCTCTGTAATTAATTCACATATATGTTTAGGTTCATATGAACCCGCGGGCAGTGAAAATTTAAATTCAAAAGCGAGGGGTTCTAAATTTAAATTACTAGGATTATAAGGTTCTGAATCAAATGAAAAACTACCTATTTTACCTTTTCTTTTAAATTTTTTTAGATGTTTTGAATCTTCACCGAATTTAAAACTTCCACTTTGACACTGTTTATTAACGGTTGCTACATAAGTAGCAGAACCATCAGGACTATAAACCGCTTTTATAGGGGGGAGTGTGATTTGAATACCCGTAAATGTTCCTGATTGATTTGTAAAAGAGAAATAAGCACTTACATCGCCCCAGTTATCCATTTCATTTGATTTCCTATTAAATGTAATACTTTTAATAGTTTCAACATTTCCAGTAGGAGTTTGACCCCCCGCGGCCGGATAATATGCGTCATTATCTATTAATTGACCGTTTCCGGCACTTGTTGTAGGACTTTGACCGTTATATACTTTTGCTTCTTTATCATAATTTTGAATGAATGGCGTAAAACCGATTTTGTATTCTTCTGTTCCATCAACATCAATTTTACCTTGTGAAGATTGAATCGTGTCTATAAATCCAGCATGTATAGAAAGTTGGTCTCCATTATCAATAGTTATAGGGTTTTTTAATACTTGTTTAAAAAATCCGTTAGGGAGTTCAGGTTGGTCTTTAGCTCCATTTGCTCCACCTTGTAATTCTTTTAATTCAATTATAGTACTAGAAGACATATTTAAAATTTATATTAATTCTTTATTAATTGAAAAGATAAAAATAATTTGTAAAAAACTAAAAAATAACTATATTTAATTAAGCATATAATACCTGATAATCTCCACCTTTCATATTAAGGACTTTACGGCATTCAGCATAGCAATGAACCTTAATAATACTGTTTGCTTTACTATCTGTAGCACTATCATTAATACAAGAACGATTATGTTGTATTTGAAGGTCTTTAACACTATCACCAACAACCCACCCGTCATAATCAGTTAAACCAATTTGTGCACCAGCAAGAAGGTCATCAGTTGTATTGATTTTATTGAATTGCTGAACCACATTTAACACCCCCCAAGCATCCTCGCAGACTTGAGAACGAACACAGTCTTTATCAAGAGGTTTAGGGAATTTGTTTGCTCCGTTAATTCTTACTTGAACCTCTTCACGGAACAAAGCCAGACTACCATTTTTAACTATATGACTAACACCATATTTAGTAGCATCATCAAATTGTTTAACTAAAAGCATTCTTTCAACAAATTTATTATTAAAACCGTTTAATCTAACAGAAGTAGGTTGTTTAGAAGGTTGCGCGGCTTCAGCGACGCTAGCACCTTGTAAAACATATTCATCGTGTTCTATTTCTAACCATGAAACTTGACTAGGCATAGACATATTACCACGAACACAATCAACACATAAACTAGGTTCAGTAGTAGTAATAGCATCTGCACTAGAAATTACTTTCTGCGGTGTAGTTTCAAATTCAATACGAATTCTAAGATTTTTAAACATTGCAGATGGTAATGCTGGAACTCTTTCAAGTAATGGAAGAACATCTCTAAGAGAAATATGCGATTTTGGTGTTGTATTAGCATCATTAGTAAGAGCAGAAGGGTCTCCACCCGTTTTAATACCACCATAAGCAGCTTGATAACCATAATCAGATTTTAAAAGAAAATTATTAACTGATTTATTTTTTTCATTTGGTTGCCTTGTTTCTTGAAAAGCAACATAAGGGGAAATATGTCTAGCAGAACAAAGAACTTCACGACCATCTAAAAGTTCAATATGTTTAATAAGATTACTAGCACCACCGAGAGCATTATAATTAGGTGTATTGGCCGCTGTTGCTCCAAGATTAATAAGACGAATATCACTTAAATAATATACATCATCTTCATCTAGTTTAAATTCAACATATCTGTTAGCAACATAATTTGATGCATCTAAGATTTTTGTCTCTACTTGAGAATTAGAATACTGAAAAGCCATTTTTATTAATTCTATTTATTAAAGTTTATTTATTAATTATTATTAATTAGAAAAGATAAAAAAATATAAAAATAAATAAATTAATAATCTAGTAATTAATTAAAGTGATTTAATCATTTCTTTAAAAATTACTATATCATTGATTTCGTGACCTCCTTGAGAGTTAATTTCTAATCCTAGGTTTTTCATTCCAGGTGTAATAGGAAGAGTTTCAAGAATCGCGTTATTTAAAGCATCATATCTTACGGTGTTTGCTTGATTTGTTCTAGGGGCATGTGTTTTATTTAATTGTTTTTCTCTTAAACAAGCAAGAGATTTTCCTTTATTTTGCATATATCTTGCTTTTCTATCATAATCTAAAGGTGATGCTCTATCAACATCTCTGTTGGTTAATGGTTCATTATCAACACTTACACGATAAGACAAAAATGTTTTATTACTGTAAATACTGAGAGGTTGCGGTAAAGCAACAATTAAACCCATTGCTTCAGGTTCAATTGCGTATTGTTTATTAAGAGTTGTTCTATTAGCACCGTTATCTTCTTCTGTTGTAGCAGTCATAATAGACACTTGAGAAGGGGCATCTTTATCAGCATTATATTCAATAACTAATTCAGCAGAATTAATAACTAATGTATTTGTTGCGGGATTGACACCAACAACACTTATAGAACTAATAGCTGCGTTATCTCCAGATTTTCCATAAGATGGAGTTGTTGTAAGTTGTAATTGTTTAGAAGCACTATCAAAAGCGATAGCAGTTAATCTAACAGTGACTGTAGCCGCTCCGACTTTATCTGTTCTAGTGACCGCTAATTGCTGACCTACCCAAAATGGAGAGTGGTCTTTCCATTCTTCAATTTCATAGGTTTTAGTAGTTTTCAAAACTGTTTCGTCAATATCACCGCCAGAACTTCGTGCAGCAGTAGCATCCATAGCACCGAGTTCATTAGTATCAACAGTCCAGGCACCATCACCAGCACCCAGAGAAAAATCAGAAGCGATTTTATCAAAATTAAATTCACAAGCGATTTTTGTCCTTCCAAATTTAGATAAATCATATTGAGGAACTGCTCCAAGTCCAAGAATATCTTTAAGAGGAATTCTTACATCGTGGTCTAATTCTCTTGAAGCTTGGTCTGTGTTTAATTCTCTGAATGGTGTTAAAGCAAATTTAGATTTAGTTCTAGGGGCATTTAATCCTAAATGATTATTATCAATTTTATCTTCATCATCTTCTTCATATTGTTTTTTAGTACTAGAATAAATATCTGCTCTCCTAATTGATTCTAAAAGACCTTTTTTAGAACATTCAACAGCAACATTTTTAACTAACATAGAAGTATGAACTGAATGAGTAACTGCTCCATTATCAGTAAAAGAAACATTAGAAGCAGAGACATTAGTTCCATCACCATTAAGAGACATATTAACATTGATATAAGATTTACTTAAATCAACAACATCATCAGTTTCTGGTATAACGAAGGATATACGATTTTTTTGAGCATTGAAGGAACCAGTTTCTACACTATTGATTTTGACAATCTCGTTTAAGTTAGACATTTTAATATATTATTTATTAAGAAGTTTATTTATTAATTATTATTATTTAGAAAAGATAAAAAAATATAAAAATAAATAAATTAATAATCTAGTAATTAACTAGATGAAATATTTTATAATTTTCTTAAACAGATACAACAGAATGGAAATACATATTAATTAAATATGGATTAGTATTGGATATATCATTTGATTTAATCTGTATATTAAATTTCTGATTTGACAAAGAAACCATTGACCCCCAATTTATCCCAATTCCTTGATGGTCTCCTTTCCAAAAATTAGCATTAACTCTGTTATGTCCCGTGTCAGCAATTGATTCAATGAAATTTTGGAGAATTGCTCCTCTATCAGTTAAATCATAGGTGATATGCTTATTAAGATTATCATTAAAGAGAAAATTAACACTATCTAAGGCGACTTTTGCTAATGCTTGTCCGTCAGTAGATGCGGAGGCCTCGTCACCTTGGCGTAAAAAGATGCATGATACGGCATTACACACGGCCGGGACTTTTGCTGAAATATTAGCATTACTAGAATTAATAGATGTTTTTAAAGCTACAACAGACCGCATAACAACTTTTTGGTTTTGTGTTGGTGCTGTTTTGTATCTGCATTTAAGATTTGAAATTACATAATCCATATCAGGAGCAGTTTCATTACTGTAAAGAGCATCAAGAACCTTAGCGAGAGTGACACTTAATTTAACATATCCAACTTTACTAAATGGAAGATTAGCAGACATTTTATTAAGAACACAACGAGGTTTAAGAGCAACATCGCAATCATCAGTAATATGAGTGCTAGAACCAGTGCCAGCAGTAGTATTACCTTCACAGTATCCAGTAGATTGTTTTTGGTCAGTAGAAATCATTTCACAGGCATCACTAGTATTAAAAGTATCATTATCTGCTTTTGAAGCAGTTTCAAACATAGCAACCATTCTGCTGTATTCACTAATATGTTCTAACTGCCCGAGACTAGTTTGAACATTAATACTATCTATATAACAATGTGCCCCAGCGTTAGGATTAAAAAAGACTTGTTTATTAAGGCATCTAGTTCCTTTTGGTTCTTGAACTTGTAAATCAAAAGTAAGAAGAACAGAATTTGCTACTAAATCCATGTCTGCTGTGTCTTGTATCATAAAATCGCATACATCATTCTCTCCATAAGAGGATTTAGCATTTAAGCATTCAGTTTCATTATATTGAAAAGCCATATTTATATATTATTTATTAGAAAGTTTATTTATTAATTATTATTATTTAGAAAAGATAAAAAAATATAAAAATAAATAAATTAATAATCTAGTTAATAAAATAAAAATAAATTATGCTTGGTCTAATCCTAACTGTAATGCTGGACTAATTTGCTGAACTTTTGGAATTGGTGGCAATTTTGGTTTATGTTTAATACCGAAAATCATTGTTCCGAGAGCAGCTATACCAGCAACAATATCTCCGAAAGGGTCTTCTGGCCCTCCGAGGTCTGTATCAACTGCTATAGCCCGCTCGCCCGCTTTGGTTGCTACTCCTTTTACATCACTTACTATTTTTTCTGTATCTGTTCCTACTTTTTCTCCTTCTTGTACTGTTTTAATACCTTCTTCTGCTGATTTTTCTGCTTGTTCTGCTGAAGTTGCTTCATCATCATCTGGAAAGACTTTCACCTTTATTTTACCGGAAGAAGAACCTCTTTGTGCATTAGTTAAATCATCTTTTAAAGTTAATGAACGGGGGTCATCTCTTATATCTCGCATTGATTGTCTTAATTGTGCTGATTGTATATCTCTAGTGCTAGGATTTATTGGAAGTGCTTTTGCGATATCATCATCTAATGATTTAAAACTATCTTCTGCTATATTTTTTACATCTCCTACATTAGATAATTGTTTAGCATTTCCTTTAATATCTCTAGTAATATTTGGTATTAAATCTTGTGCTTCTTTTGGAACTATTTTCTTTAAGTTTTCTTGTATTGTTTTCTTTAATAAATTCTGTATTCCTTCATCTTCATCACCTTGAAAAGCATCCTGTAATGCTTTCTTAGGGTTTTTCAATAATTCTTTTTTATCTATTTTATCTAATTTATCAGTAAATGATTTAATAGTATCTTTCGTAATACCTAATTTACTTGATGCTTCTTTACTTAATCTGCTTATACCATTTTTAACTAAATCTAAACCAGTATCTTCAACTCCCGAGCCCCCTATTGCTTCTAAGGGTGTTTTAACATTTTCATTATATTTGTCTTGTGCTTTTTGTGCTTTTTCTTTGACCTGTTCCTCTCTTTCTCTTGCTTGTGATGCGATTCTTTCCTTACTTGCTTGAAAATTGTATAAATCCATTATTTAGTTTAAAATTAATATATCAATTATTAATAATTAATAAGATATATATTTTGAAATATATTAAATAATGTCTTGTAGTACTAAAAATAAAATTCAAAGATTAAAAGATAAAAGTGATAATAATGTAACTGATAAAGGTTTAATTGATAATGTGCCCTTCAGATGCCTACTTTGTGCGGGTTCAGGTCTAGGTAAAACAAATTTTCTAGCTAATATGGTTCTTAAGAACGAGTGGTATAATAAAGATTTCTATGGCGATGATATTTATATATTTTCTCCTTTAAAAAATGATAATAAAATGAATACTATTATATCACAGAAAGAAATACCCGAAGAAAATGTATTTACTGAATTTGATGAAGATATATTAAAAGAAATATATGATTTATCAGTAAGAGAATTTGAAGAAAGAACTAATGCTAAAAAACGAATCTATAATAAATTAATTATACTAGATGATTTATCATATTCAGGAGTATTAAGAGCAAAACAAACGGGTCAAATTAATAGGGTTTTTTGTAACGGGCGAAAGCATAATATATCAATTATTATCAGTAGCCAGAAATATACACAGATATCACCCGTTCAGAGAAGCAATTTTACTAGTGCTGTTTTATTTAATACTGCAAATAGTCAAGTAGAAGCAATAGAGCAAGATGTTAATTTTTTAAAAACAAGAAAAGCATTTAAAAACATGTTTCGTGAAAATGTAGATGAAAAGCGTGATTTCTTATATGTAAATTTTAGTAATGAAAAAAAAGATATATACCTAGATAAAGATTTTAAAGTAATAGACCAAAATAAATATAACTAGATATAATATGTACCTCTTATAGGACAAAACATTTTTGTTTTTGGTGCTGGTTCTTCTATAATTGGTGCTGGTGGTGTTTTTGGTCTTTGTGGTTCTTCTTTCTTTTCTTCTTTTTCTTTTTTCTCTTCTAGTTTAATTTCTTTTTTTATTTCTTTTATTTCTTCTTTTATTTCTGCTTTTTCTCCTTTATCTTTTATTGATTTAAAATCATTCATAAAGAACTCTAACTTTTTTTTAAGGTCTTTTATATCGTTAGTTAATTGTCGGTGTTCTTCTCTTTCTTCTTCCTTCTTTTTCATTTCTTTATATATTCTTTCTTTCGTATCTTCATCAATTTCTCTATTAGAATTAGACTTCTTTTCTATTGTTTTTTTTGGTTTTGGTGCTTCTGCCTCTTGGAGTTCTTCTTTTGGTTTTTCTTTTTTTAATTGTGCTTTTGCTTTTCTTTTTGCAAGAGATTTTTCCCTTCCTTTTCTTAGATTTTCCAGCAGTTGCCGTTTTCTTTCATCGCTCATAGGTTTTTTATGTTTTCCTTTCGTAGGTGGTTTTTCTTCAATAGGGGCGGGTTCTTCTTGAACGGGTGATAAATCCTCCTTTACGAAAACATCTTCTTCATCACTAGACATAATTTTACAAAATATTTAAATTATTACAGATTATAACAAAACTTTTATAAATTAATTAGATATTTATTTGTGAAAATTAGTAAAAATAAATTAATTAGTAAAAAATATATTGATTCAAAAGTATTATATAGTTATATATAGTGTAAAAAAGTGTATTTTTTTTTAAAAGGTGTAACTTTTTTTTCACCTTTTTGAAAAGTAATATATAGTTATATATAGGATTTTGAGAGAGTAATATATAGTTATATATAGAAAATATTGAAAAGGTGTAATTTTTTTTACACCCGGTGTAAGTTTTTTTAAAAAACTACACCCTTAAAATACACTCCTTTTTGTCCCTATTTATCGGTAAGGGTGAAGAAATGTAATTTTTTTTGTCTAAAACAGAAAAGTATTTTCTTCAAAAGCATATATTATATAACATACATCATAATTCTAAAAAATAGTTTGACGAAGAATTACATTTTTACATTTTTACATTTTTTTTACACCTTTTAAAATTATTCTTCTTCTTCATCTCCAAAATCTAAAATTAAAGAAACACCTTTTAAACCAACACCCGATTTTTTCCTATGACTTTTTGCACCTTTTCCTATTAATAATGTCTTAGCTTTCTTTATAGTAATATTGATTTCATTATCTTTTATAATGTCTTTTAATTGTTTATTAGTGATAAATTCATCAGAAACACTATCATTAATAAAAAATAATTGTATTAATTTCTTTTCGTCGTCTTCTTCTTCTAATTCACCGCTTTTTTTTAATATATTTTTAGGGTATTCTGTATCATTTCTTTTATAAAATTCAATCATCATAATAATAAATTCATTAATTACTTCATCTGTTTTAATATATTCTTTTATTGTTCCATCTGCTTTATAATATGAAAAATTATTATATTCACTTTCTGCTTCAATATCTTTAACGAATTTACTAGGCATATTAAATGATATACATTTTTGTAATGCGTCACTAGGTTTTATATCGGGTATATCATTACAACAAACTAATAAAGCAGATTGAATTTTAAATTCTACTTCATCTTTAAAATTCTTTCTAGCAGAAAAATAATCACCACCAGAACAAAACTTTTTAATTTTATTACCATCAATAAATTTATCTTTTTCTAATTCTATTTCTTGTGTTATTGCTAATCTTGAAAATTGAAAATCTAAAATCCAACTTAATGATTTAGCATCTTCATCACCTCTTTTATTAACAAAATTACTAGCATTAGTATATTGTATATATTTACCAAAACAATTTTTTAATAAATCACTAAATACACCTTTACCTGAATCTCGTAATCCTTCAAACTTATACCAGTTTTTATCTTCAATATGACCCGAAATAACTCTTGAAAATTTATAAAGTAAATATTCCATTAATTTGAAATTATCATCTCCTATCTCTTTAACATCAAAAATAGGATATAATACCTTTTTATATATTTCTTCTCTTACTTTTTTATTACTTTTCATATTTAAATTTCTTTCAATTTGTATAGGTGTTATTAAATCATTGTATTCATTTATAAATTCTCCTTTTCTAAAATCATAATAACCATTTTTAAAACATATTTTATGAATTGTATTATCCCATATATTATTCAAAAAATTATTATCTTCTTCTACATCAAATAGAATCCATTTATAAATATCAGTTATATTCGTAATGTTATTAATACATTTATTATATCCAAAAGGACCACGAACCCAGAAATCTTGATTTTTAATATTCCTACAAATAATATTTTTTATATTCTTTTCATCACATCTTAATAAGTTATTATCTGCATAATATAACATACTAGAACTAATTTTTAATTTATCTTTTAATAAAGTATCATTCATATATTTGCCTACATCGTGAAGATTATCAAAATAGCCACTTAATACATTATTATTATTATCTGTACTAATAAATTCTAAATTATCTAATAAACATAAATTGTGTTCTTTCTTACTCCATTTAATACTATATTCATTATCATTTAATTTCTCTATTATATTGTTAATATTAATATTATCATTTTTATCATATACCATAAAACCATCAAACATTAAAACAATATTATGAATAATTATTTCATCTTTTAATTTTTCAATTGATTCTTGTAATATTTTATTTTCGTAAATACATAATACTTTATTCAATACTTTACCTTGTAAATTATCACTTTGACCCTTTCTAATTAATTGATTTTTATATTCTTCATATTTAACTAGAAATAATTTTTGTAATTGTTTAAATTCTTCATCTAGTCTTTTAAAGAATTCATCTTTTATATTAAACCATTTATTACCTACTGAATATTTCTTAATAGGTCTTTCACTATTCATAGACCGTAAAAATAATCTTTTCGCGTCATTTCTATCGCCGTTTATATCATTCATTAAATTACTTATACATAAATCACGATTATTGATATAATATTCAAGATTATAACAAGGATAATTATTAGCTTTACATAAATATAATAATATACTAGGATGTGCATTAATCATATCAAAATCAGTATATAAACCATCACATAAAATACCTCTTATTTTATGGTGTAATCTTTGAATACCGTAATGCTTAACGAATAAACGACCATCATTAGAACCTTTTGAAAAATTATATTCTCTTTTACTTTGAAAATTGTTTTTAATCATTTCACTTGTAAATTGTTTTAATAAGTCATATTGTTTCTGTATTTCTTCAATATCTCCATTTTCATTAATTGAATCAAATTGAATATTATTAAATAATTCTTCTTTGAATTGTCCGAAATTTAATTTATTCAACTTTAAGCAAACATCTTTATTAACACTTTCAATTTTAAACATTTTGAAAAAATTTATTTATAATTATATATATATATTACTATATAATATATTCTTAAATTAAAAAAAACGCAAAAAAATAATAATAATAATTAAGTAATAGTAATAACCCCGTTATTTAACTTTATACATACATTTTGATTTTTATTTAAACATTCTTTTATAAAATTAAATTTCTCTAAATCATCTTTTTCTTTTAATTGTTTCTTCTCTTCAATAATTCTTAATCGTTCTGCTTGTTCTTTTTCTCTTTTAATTCTCCTAGATGTATTGATTCTATCTAAATACTCCCTATGTTTCAAAGGGTCTGATTTAACCCTTTCATAATATGCTTTTTGTGCTTTTTTAGTGTAGTCTTGTCTTCTTGGTTGGATAGTAGTCATTATATTTAGTTATATATATATACTATACTGAGATATTATTTAAATTAAAAAAACGAAAATCATTTATTAATTACATTTAAATCTTTTTAAAAATAGTGATTACTCTAAACCTATGATTTGTGCTTTTAACCATTCCAATTCTTGCTTGTACATCAAATTGTGATTTTTTATATTGTGGTAGGACTTGGTCTAACCATACTAAAACACCTCCTTTTTTCATTACTTTATAAGCTTCTTTAAATACAACATTTCTCTTAACCATACAACACCCATATCTATCACAATCCTCAACACTATAAGGGGGGTCTGCTAGTATTAATTCATAATGATTATTTTTTAATTTTGCAGACATCTTTTCGGCATCTATACCCGTATTATAATCAACTCTGTCATAATCTTCACTATCTGGAAGGGAGCCGCTGAATAAATGTAAAGTTTTCTTTTTTACAATAGGATATAAAGCATTTATTCTTTTTAAATACCCGTGAGGATATGCTCCGTATAAACTAGTTTTTGTAGTGTAATTATTACCCATAACCCATAACCCTATAATTTGATTATTTGATAAAAATAAACTAGGGGGGTATTTATTAAATGTTTTATTGTAGTTATCTATTTTTAATTGTAGTTCGTGAGGTTCTTCTTCTTCTTCTTCTTCTTCTGTATTACAATCATAATAGCAAACATTACAAGTTTTTATTATTTGACTATCTTCATATTTATCATTACATACATTACATTCAATAGACATAATCTATATATAAACTAGTACATAAATTAAAAGTTAATTAAACGAACACGTTAAATTAATTGTCTATATTAACGATAGACAAAAGCAGACAATGTAAGACAATGTCTAAGAATGATAAAAAAGTATATAAAAAGTAATAAGTATTAAGGCATTCTTACCTTGATAGCTCTAAATGAAGGAGTTGCCCCCTTAAACCATAGATTAAATTCAGTGCGGTGCTTGGTTCTCTTACCGGTCACCTCGTAGCCGTATATAGTATAACCCTCGCTCTCTATGAATGATAGGTATTTTTCATCCTTCTTATACAGTCCTGGTCTGTATAGGTCATTGAACTCGTCCGCTGTGTAGTGAATGCTGTCAGTGATAGATGTATCAGTCATTGTAAAGGGTTTCTCTGTGCTGTATGTGGTGGTGTGCTATACTGTCCTCTATATATATACTATATATGAGAGAACCCTTAAACTGTTTTAATAAATGTCAATCTAATTAGGGGGTCTCTCGTCGGTTCCTTAGAAAAGTTGTCCTTTCCCTTAGAAAAGTTGTATCTGAGGGGGGTGCAACAAATGTTTTTATTTAGGGGGTCTCTGGTTGCCCCTTAGAAAAGTTGTATTTCCCCCTTAGAAAAGTTGTATCCCTTAGAAAAGTTGTATTTTATCCCTTAGAAAAGTTGTCCCCCTTAAAGAACTTGTATTTTTCCCTTAGAAAAGTTGTATCCCTTAGAAAAGTTGTCTATTTGTCATAGAAAACTAGCGATATACGCTCTTTCAATTTTTCTGGGTCAATTTCATTGTTACAGTGTCTATAGGTCTTTAGGTCAAATAACAACAGAGATTTATTACTTATCATAGGTATAGATATGTTTAAGTCTGGTAGTCCTAGATGTGAAACTGATAATTTAGAATCTAATGATAACGATATGAGAGCTGACATATGACTCTTATTATTACTGTCTTTATGAACTGCTGACCTTACACCTTTATTAATTATTAATTCATTGAATGAACCAAATATATTATCCTCTGTTTTTGTGTCTAGGTATTGTCTGCGTATTCTATTTATTTTATTTACTAGAGGATATAATACCTTATCTATATTAGTTTTATTCTTTATGTAATATTTTTTATTTTTATTTATAACTGTATATTTTAGATTATTTGAAAATGCATATTTACAATTTTCACTTTTTTGTATTCTAGTATATGATTTATTATATTTAGTATTTTCATTTAAATATTTATGATAAGAAGGATATAATTTATCTTTATCTATAACGCCTGATATATCACCCCTTCCGTTATGTGTTTTTATATCTTTTGTTAATATCTTTATAACTTCTTCATTAAATATATCATCTTCAAAGAAATTAGGAATATATAACCCGATAGGTATATGCCCCTTAGTGAATATAGTATTTTGCTTTATAGGATTAGACACATCAATATATTCGCCATTATTAATAGAATTTTCAAAAAATTCAATTTCTCTAAACTCATAACTCATTTTAAAATATATACTAGATAATAAAAAATATAAAAAAACTTATTCAATATATCTAGTATTAAATAAATTATCAATAAAAGGATTACTTACACTAAAATTATAATCGGGTCTCATATGATGTACTAGATGGTGATTTAATATTTCTTTATTACAATACTTAGGGTAAAAATGAATTAATGAATGATTAATTAAATATTGAATACCTCCTAACGTTAATACTTTATAATCTGATAAATACAATAAATAAATAATAGCTATAAAATAATATTCAATTTGTGTTTTATCGTGATGAACTTCAAGATGATGGTCTTTATGAAATTGATTCTTATATTTATGCATGTTATAATGAATAAACCATTCTATTGATGGAGTTATAAATATTAAATTAAAAAGATAATAAAACATATTTAAAAATATACTAGATATTAATTTATTTTTTATTCATTTTTCTTATTACTTTCATAACATCTTTTAATTGAATTTCTGGTTTTTCATTAGGGTTTTCTTTGTGTCTTTGTCTTATTCTTTTAAAATCATTTATATCATCATCCAAAAGATTTAATTTTTTTTGTAATTTCTTATATTCTTCTAGTTTATCATTATCTAAATTTAAATTCTTCATCATAAATAATTTAAAAAATCTAGCACCTTCTGCTTTTAAATCAATAGGTTTTTTTTCTTTCTTAGGTTCTGGTTTCTTTTCTTTCTGTCTTGATTTCTCTCTAAAAACTTCATCTTCTATTTTTCTCTGTAATTCAGTTCTAGTAAAATAAACCATATTAAATTTTTTATCTAATTCGTTCCATTTATTGCTTAAATAATCAACTTTAATAGGGTTTTTATCTTTTACTTTATCTTTATTATATACTCTTACTACTCTCCCCTTTCTTAAATCCCCTTTTTCATAACCCATACCAATAATTGTATAGTATTTAGTTTCTTTCTTAGGTTTTGCTTTAACTACTTTAGCACCCCCTGCTTTTGCTTTTTCAACTGCTTTATCAGTCAATTCTTTTGATGATGGTTTTTTTGGTTCTTCTTTCTTTTTATTTACACTAGCAAATAATTTAGCAAAATCGTCTTCGTTTTCCTTAGATGTTGTATATGTATTTTTTTTAGGTTTTTGTTTTTTGATTTTTTCAAAGGTTGGTGTTTTCTTAGGTTCTGCTTTCTTTATAATTTTACTATCTTTTGAATGTACTGCTCCGCTCATTACAGAACCATCAGGCATTTTATGTGTTCCTTTTGGTTTTAATTTTTTCACTGGGGTTTTCTTTACTTCTTTCTTAGCGGTTTCTTTCTGTTGTTGTTTATGTGATTTTAATACATATTCTTGAAATCTTTTATCTTCTTTCATCATTTTATCAATAATCTGCTTTTTATTTAACTTAGAATAACCTCTTATATTGGTTTCTCGTATCATTTTCTTTAATTCAGCAATACTCTTTAATTCTAAAATAGCCCTCATATTTAATATTAGTTTATTATTATTACTAGATATAAAAAATATAAAATAATCACTTTAATAAATCTTTATCTATCTTAGATGCTTTACCATCCATAACAGCACTATATAATCTAGCAATACCCCATTGTCTAGCACTAGTGACTTTTTTCCTTACACTTTCTGGATTTGAAAAATATGCACCCTCACCTTTTTTAACGATTTTCAAAGCATTATTATATTTAATATTACTTAATGATGCTATTTCTTTTATACTATGACTAGTATCTTTTTTAAAACCATGTTTTTTATTAAATTTGTTTTTATAAGTTTGAACCATAATATAAATATTAATTATTAGTATATATAGAGATTAAAAATGGTTAAATTATTAAAAATTGTATCTAGTGATAAACCATTGAAAAAATGGACTGCTATTTTTAAATTAGATAATGATAAAGAGAAAAAGGTTCATTTTGGTTATTATAATAAGAATGATTTAAAAAATGACTATACTTTACATAAAGACAAAGAGAGGAGAGAAAGATATAGAAAAAGACACGCAAAAGACTTAAAGACAAATGACCCTATGAGAGCAGGTTATTTATCG
>Ga0209336_10000354_pt1 | contig 23597 bp, 27 predicted proteins | sample LinPmetageLP32_FD_184042 | JGI IMG/M metagenome (GOLD analysis project Ga0209336, IMG submission 184042) | Marine viral communities from the Pacific Ocean - LP-32 (SPAdes) (version 2) | ecosystem: Environmental > Aquatic > Marine > Oceanic | place: Pacific Ocean | collected 2009-08-23
TCAGATAAAAACATGATTCGAAAATTGTGCAAAATTATTTTTGAATCAGAAATATTTTTTGGAGTTATAAACAGCTTATCAACAACTAATGTAAAAAGGGCTATAGACTATTTTTAGAATCAAAGTAGGCTAGTGTTTCATTTGGAGGAAAGAAGATGAAATTAGAACCACTAGCTTACGCCCTTATTAAGTATGCCCTTAATCACCTTATCAGTCAGAGACAAGAACGCATCATGGATTTACAAGCCAACAAAGAAAGAACGGCTGGACAAGACATGGAGTTAAATGATTGCTTAAAGGCAGTTGAGATTTACACTACAGATATAAACCACTATGATTATTTATTAAATACGGATGATGGAAGAAAACTTAATGCTTAAATATTTATTTGAATTATTTGTTCTATTTATCTTTGACTAGCTTTAATATAAATTTTTAAAAATTTCATTAAAATCTATATCATCATAGATACCTTTATTTTCTTTTTTGAAATAACCTTGATTATCTCTATCTCTACCTAATGAATTTTTAATTTGATTTTGTGTATTTGCTTTATTTTCTAGACTAGCTCTGTAAGCATTATTCATATTTGCAAAGTTACTTGGTTTATCTTCTGCAAAAGAAGGTTTAATGTTTCTCATAACTAACGGATATAAGTTTTCTCCTAATTTTCTTTGGTTTGGATTAGTTATAATATTTTTCATATCCTCTATGTTTGCCATAGGAAGTGCCATTTTTTGCTCAAGTATTCCTTGACCAGTTCCTATTGGGTCTCGCAAGGTATTTAAAAAACTTTGAGGTGCATTTAAAATATTTTGAACAGGATTTCCAGTACCAACCTTACTTTCAATTTTTTTCTTTAAAGCATCTTCTACGCTATTACCAAACTTTTTTTGCACAACATTGCTAAGTATTTTTCCTAAAGGATTATTTCCAAACATAATTAGTCCTTGTTTTGTTTTGATTCTATTGTAATGGTTAAGTCAGTATTACTAGGTGTTTGTGTTGATACATTTACATGACCAGACGCACAACCTACTACGAATAATACTGGAATAACACTTAAAATAATTTTAATCATTGTATAGCTCCTTCAAATTCTTTTATCATTTCGTTAAAATCCTCAACAGATAGTTCAAATCTGTCTTGGGCTTCCATTTCTTCCCATGCAGTTTTATAATCTTTAAAAGTTAATTCAGCTCCGTATAGTCCTAATATAGTTTTGAATTTAACATAAGAGTTAGCAAGACCTTTTTTTGTAAGTTCTGGGCTATTAATATCTTTTTGTATTCTTAAAAGTTTTTCCATTTTTCTACTATCAAGTAGAGCATCTTGTATTAACTCTCTTGCTTTATCTGATTTAAGATTTTTTAACATAGATTGAGCAAGCCTTGTAAACCTTCCAGCTATAACTAACCCAGCTCCAGCTCCTGTTGAAAAGTTTGTTGAGAAGTTAGCTGCTGCTACTCTAGCAAAAGTATCAATCATTCCGCTGGTAGGGTCAACATCTTGTATTAACCTAAACATTTCTGGATTTGTAAATGATTGTAAATCTTTGTCATAAATTTTTAATGTCTTTTTTAGATTTTTTAATTCAGAGCTACTATATAATCCAGTATCACCTAGTAACTCGTATAAAGTTCTATTACCTATTGTTTCATCCAAAACATTTGATAGGTTGCTTCTTATTTGAACCCTTCCAGTAACTGCCTTCAAAGTATCTTCCTTAACCTCTTGAACAGAACTTCTAATTATAGCTTCTATTATGGAAGTTTTTAAACCTTCTTGAGCTACTACTCTTTGACCTTTTGGTAAACCATTAACTCCTTTAACAAGATTCATTAAATTTGTTGAACCATTCTCTCTATTTAAAATCATAGTTTCAATAGCTGGAACTGGGTTATCAACATCTAAAATTTGTCCAAGTAGAGCTTTTTCTGTTTTAGTTGTTAAAGTAAATTTTCCTGTTCCTAGATTTTTAATGGCTTGAAATTGACCAAAAACATCATTGTTTAAATCTTTTTCTAATTCAGTTATGTCATTTCTATATCGTTTTAATACAGTCTTTAATGAAGGAAATTCATTTACTAAATTTTTATTATCTTTCATCCATGTGTAAAATCTATTAGGTTGAAATAAACCATTTTCATCAATAACATCTCTGGACATTTGTGCTAAAATTGTTTGCATAGCAAGTTCGCTTTCTTGAACAACAGCCCTTATTTCATTAGCAGATTTACCAGATAATTTTGAACCTTCTGAAAAGGCTTGCCTAAACTCTGGTAAAGCATAAGGAACTCCATCTAATTGATTTCTTTCAAATATAGAATCAGCACTTTGGGATGAGTTTTTTTGCAATACACCCCTATTGTTTTTACTAACCATATCGTAAACATTATTATTTCTAGTAAATATATCGTGTTTTGTTCTTGTAGTTGCTGCTGCGTTTCTTGCAAAAGGAAATATGTTTCCTACATCTTCATTAAAAGAACTTCTAAGTCCCTTTAAATTACTTAATAAATTTCCATCAATTTCACCATTGCTATTTTCAAGAGTTCTTATAGCTCCATTAATATTCATTCTTAACTTATCAACTTCTCCAAAATTAACTACACCTCCATCTTCATTTAATTTTTGGATTTGTAGTATTCTTTTTTTAATATCACTAGGTAGATTTAGATTTTCTAAATCACCCTCTACCATTCTTAGTATTGAGTTTCTAGTTTGAGTAAAAGGGTCTGTTGTTTCTTCTTTGTAATTAGATTTTAAACCTTCCCATAATCTTTTTTCTGTAGCTTTTACATCCGTATAAACTGTTCTTAAAATATCACCAGCTCTCTTAGACGCTTCTTCATCATCTAAATTAAAATTTTTCATTAGTCTTGTTTTTTGTTCAGAAACTTTTATTTGTAATTCTTTTACTATTCTGTCGGTAGTTTCTGCTCTTGCTTCTTGGACAACAACCGCTAACTGTTGAGGAGTAGCGTTACCGCCTAAAGCATTAACTCTGTTTTGTACGTTTTCTCTATAAGACTCAACCATAGTTTTTGTTCTTCTTAAAAATGCTTCATTTGTTTTCATTTCGTAATTTGTTAAAGCCATTAAGATTGGGTCATCATCAGCAGCAACAGCGGCTATAGAAGGGTTTGATAATTCTATACCTAAGTCTTTATCTAAAGCATCTTTGTCAGCATTGTATTTAGTAATATTTTTAAGAGTTTTATCTAGGTCTCCACCGCCAGCTTTTATTGCTTTTTCTAAATTAGAAGCTGCAACTTTTATGGCTGCTTGTTCTTGATTTAGAGCTACTTCTTCATCAATATCTTGACGAATAATAAGTTTTATTTCTTCCTCACTTTTCCCTTCTTTTTTAAGTGTTTGTCTTTTTTCGTTGTATTTATTGTTTTTACTTAACTCTAAAAATTTTTTATTTTTATACGCTTGGTTTGTTTTTAAATAATTAACAGTATCATCATAAAACCCCATCATTGGTTTTATAAGAGTATTTTCAATGGTGGTTGAAATACCGCCAGTAACTTTATCAGTTTCATAATTAAAATTACCTTTTATTCCCTCAAAAAATAATTTATCGAACCTTGGAACTTCTCCTGTTTCTGGGTCAATATTTTGCCTACCATAAAAAACATTTCTAGTACCATCTATTACTCTGCCTATTGTATTATCACCAGCTTTTTTTGTAAGATTATAAGCACCTTTTACAAGTCCTCTGCCACCCTCTGTAGCTAAAGGTGCGGCAACTCCAGCTACTACAGGTAATCCACTAGCGGCTAATTTTTTAACTGTACCAAAACTAAAAAGGGGAGCATCTTTTTCTTTTTCTAATACATCTAAAGAAGAAGGAACAGCTGCGGAATAACCTCCTAATGCAGCAGCCTCTCCAGTTATTGCTCTAGCTGGGTTTCTGCCTACAAAAGCAGCCATATCATCAACTGTTCTGCCAGCAATACTTCTTCCTGTTTGATAAATTGTGTTTCCGCCAAAAGCCGAAGGTAATGTCGTTAATGGTCTTGCTAAAGCGTTTATTGTTCCAGCACCACCAAACGTATAAGGTATGGTTTCACCAGCAACTGTACCAGCTCTATTTGCCAGAGTTGTAGGTAATGACCTTTCATCAACATCACCATAAACTAATGCTGGAGCTATTTTTTTTGTAGCATCTAGTAAACCACTTCTAACACTTTTATAATTAGGGTCTAAAACGTCTTGAAAATTAACAGTTCGGAAAGCGTCTACAAGTGTGCCAGCACCTCCTAATAATGTCTGATTAAGACTTTTAAAAAGTCTGTTTCCAGCATTATCATTTTGGTTTTGTGATAATACATTCCTTCTTTCATTTAGTTTACCTAAAGTTCCAGTTACCGCTTCTTGAATTTCTACTGGAACATTTGGATTTCCAGTAAAACCTTTCAATGCGTTTATAGTTGCAGTAGTACCTCTAAGGTCTTTATTAAAAAAACTAGAAGTTCCCTTATTTGCATATATTAAATCAATAAACTCTTTTCTTATTTTATCAGACTCAAAGCCACCATCTATATCTGGTAATTCAGCCATTACTAATAACCTCTACCAGTAATTCTTTTAATAGCGTCTCCCGCAAAATCTGGCGCAAGAATAGATTCTTGGTCTGCACTAAATTGAGCTTGCGGACCAGCTCTAACACCTTCTGCTTCTGCTTTTGCTATCAAAGCTCTTACTTTTAAAATAAAAGTAGGAAGATTTTTTATAGTATCTTCGGCATCTCTTAAAACTTGTTTATCGCCACCCTCTGTAGTTCCTGTTTGTGATAAATTAGTTTTCATTGAAATAGAGTCATTAAGTAAAAATAATAAAGTGCTATCTAGCTCTTTTAATTTTCTTAATGCAGCTTCATTTGTATCGCCTACTAGCGGTACTTGTTTTTCTATTTTTGTTATTAAAGGTGTTGTTGTTTTTTGAGCTTGCGTTCCAACAATATCTTTTTTTATAAATTGTAATAAAGGAGCAAAGGTGCTTTCAAATACTTGCGCATAATCTCCTGTTTTTGTAAATGGTGAAAGATTAGACTTTCCTATCTTATATTCTTCAAGAGTTTTATTAGCTGTTTCAAAACTAGGCACAAATGGAAATGGGAATACTTTATCTCCAGCCGCAGCTGCCCTAAAAGATAAATCTTTTGGTAGACCTAATTTAAAACCATTATTATATGATTCATAGGTATCGAGAATTGCCCTTCCTTGTTCATCTCTTTCACCACCAATAACAGCTAGTGCTTTTTTTAAAGTTTCATCATTAAGATTTGTTCCGTAATACTTATTGGGATTTAATGCTTGTTGTAGTGATTGGTTAATTATTGATTCTTGATTTCTGGCAAAAGGGCTATTCTCTACTAATTTTTTTTGATTTTCATTTGCTGCTGTTAAATCTTTTAAATTAGTTTGATACCTACTAACAACTTCTGGAGAAGTATCTCCAGCTACTCCTTGTATCACTCTAAAATTTTCTCTTTTTTCACCTAGTTTTTCTAAAAAAGTATTTAAGTTGCTTCTTCTGTCAGTAATATAAGCTATACTACCATCTCTAGTGTCAATAACATAAGCCTGATTATCTCCAAAGGTATCTGATTTATCAGATTCAAAATTTTTATTAGCCAGATTCTGAGCTTGAGCGTTTAGATTGGCTACCCTAGCATCCTCAGCAGCAACAGCGTCATCATATATATCACCAGAAGTAACACCTACATTTATTTTTTGATTTGCAATGTCAAGAAACGTACCTAAAGGATTCTTTAAAAAATTAGGTCTTGCAATTTTCTTTCCTTTAACTGTATCTGGTGGAGTATATACAGGCGCACCTTGAATATCATATTGAGTAGGCTGGGCAAAATCAATCATCTCTAAGTCTTTTCTGTATTTTTTAAATCTGTCATCTATTAACATTATCTTTTATCCTTACCATAAATTCATGCTGCTTTGTTTGTTTGATGATTTCATAGGTGTTGGGAATCCTTGTAGTAATCCACCTAAGTATTGAGCTAATCGCATTTGATAATCTTCACCTTCTAAGAACTGCTGATAATCAAAATCTAATTGCTGTTGGTCTCTCGCTGTTCTTCTATCACCTATATCCATCATAGCTCCAGAACGAGCCATCTCTGAATCTGTAACACCACCAGCTAAATTAGCAGCATTTAACAAACCTTGTTGATTCTGAGCGTTAGCATCAAGTCCAAACTGTGCATTGGCTTGACTAGATGTTAAGTCTGCTCCTTGATTAGCTAGGTCTGCTTGCAGACTTGAGCCTTGATTAGCTAGGTCTGCTTGAAGTGTATTAGCAATATTAGTTGATTGTTGTCTAAATGTATTATCAACATTAGATTGAGCTACTCTATAAGCATCATCTGCCGACATTCCTTGCATTTGTAAATTTCTAGCTGCGTTATCAAGTTGTATAGCTCTTTCATTTGATTGGTTAGCCATAGCTGCGTCTTGCATCATTTGTGTATTAAATTGTCCTAATGATAAATCTCTAGCTTGATTTAATCTTTGAGCTTCCATTGCTGCATTTAAGTTAGCTTGACCAGCAGTTAAATCAGCTGCTTGGTTTAGCTGTCCAGCGGTCATTCTATTTTGTATGTTTGTTAAACCTCCTTGATTTAATAAACCTATGTCTTGCATAGCTAATTTATTAGCTGTGTCAAAACCTTCTTTATTAAGTGATGCTGCTTGTTTAGCATATTGACTCATAGCATTATTGTTTATTAAACCAGCCTCAACAGCTTGTCTTGTTCCACCAAAAGCACCAGCTTGAGCTGCTCTTGATTGAAGGTCTGATAGTTGCTTATCTCTTTGAGTTATTATGTCGTTTAAAGTTATGTCTTTAACTTGTTGGTTATACTGATTTGTATAAGGAGATAAATCTGTTCCAGCAAGTGTATTTGGATTATATGTTTCAGCATTAACTCTTTCAAAACCTATACTTCTATCTAGTATTTCTCTTGCTGATATATCGTTAGGGTCGGCTACTCTTTCACCAGCAACATCTCTAGAAGAAAAATCATAAGCGTTAATGTTTGCAGCTGGGTCAATTAATCCAGCAGTTACATCTCTTGAAGCAACATCTCTGGCAGAAACATCTAGCGGAGAGTAACTCGAACTAGCATACATATCATCATAAATATTATTAAGCCTGTCTGTTTCTTGAAAATTATTTCCACCTAAAAATTTTAAGGCTTCTCTTTCACCTATAGTTGTATAAGTATCAGGTGCAGCAAATCTAGGGTCTCCATATTCTTGATACTCTTTGAGTCTTTGACCCATAATAGGCTGTCCATATTGACCTACTCGACCAGTATCGTATTCTTCCATGATAGTACCCTTACCAACATCAAAGGTTTCTTGCATCATTTGTCGGATTGCTGGGTCTAACTCTGAACTCCCACTAGCTTTTGATTTTCCCATTTCTATAACTCCTTATCTAAAGTAAAGAAAGTTGGTGTGTAACCAACATCCTTAAATTCTCTTTGCCATCCTTTACGACCAGTTAAAGTTGTGTATTTACAACCAACTGATTTTGCCTTGCGTTCTAGGATTGGCATTATTTGTTTTATTTCTTCTGTTTTACCACCAGCTAAAAAGCCATGTAAATTATAATATTGTGGAAAAACATGAACCTCTGTTACAATAAAGGAGTTTCCAAAGTTATGAAAAAACATATCACCTTTGGCTATACTTTCTCTTACATTCTCAACAGTATGGCTATTCTTTCCATAGTCTAATGCTTTTTGAACTGCCTGTCTATATTTATCAAAAGTTTCTATTGTCATATTGCTGTTGTTCCTAAGTTTCCAGAGTTATCTACAGTTAGCTTGTAACGAGTTCCGTTAGGTGCTTTCAGTATTAATCTTCCATCATTAATATTTATATCCGTATCTTTCTTAAAGTTTCTTCTATCTTCTTGTTCTACAATAAAATTAGTCTGTTGTTGCAGACTTGAACTATACTCCTGTGGTGCGGTTGGTAACTTCAACCTCTTGCTCCGCCAGCTTTAACATACATCTTCATTATACCAACACGCCAATCAGTATTTCTAGCAGTATCAACTCTAAACTTAACTTCTCTAGCTTTAAACCGAACATCTGTTGGATTAGTTAAGGCAAAAGCTCCATAGCTAGTTTCTGTACCAGTAGGATAGTTTTTAACTTTAAATGTAGCTGTTACATCCCCTAATGTATTTTCATCTGGTATAACACTAAGAACATTCATTAAACGACCTTCTTGTTGGTCTATTTGATAAGGAGCTGATTCGGCAAACACACCAGTTGATTCCCCTGTGTAGCTATATCCTGTTTCATGTTCATATAATTTATAATCAGCACCAACCATTAATGGGTTATCAAAAGTACCTTTATCAGCAGCACACGTTCTGGCTAATTCCCCAACAATCCAATGATTCTCCTTATAGTTCCAAGCAACATACTTATCAACCTCAGTAGAACTCGCAGAAGGATAAAACCACCATATCTCAGAATTTGACGAATTATTAAAACCATAAACTTTTGACCTTTGTGAGCTGTTCAAATCAGAAAATACATAATCACTTACATCTGATAATAAAGGTTTAACCACCCCATCATATATAAAAAATCCACCTCTGCCAAACCAAGCACAAAATGTTTCGGTAGCTACAGAAGCATTAGTTGAAGCAGCTCCACAATTTGAACCAACCCTATCAAAAGAATAAACAAAAGGAAGTCCAACATAAGTTGCTGCATAAGCATCAACAGTAGATAATATAAGAATCTGTCCTCGTACTCTTATACCATTTAACAACTCACCAGAACCAGTAATATTAAAAGAACCAGTTTGATTTGTAGCAGAAGGTGTCCAATCTGTGTTGTCCTCTAGGTCAGACCATTGTACTTTTTTTCTATCACCTCCAGCACCTATAACCATTAATGCTCTTTCTTCGGTAACAACCAAGGCTTGATTAGATGTAGGACAGTTAGCTATAGGAGCTGCAACAGTTCCTGTGCTTCCAGTCCATTCATAGGCTCTGCCATCTCTATTAGAACAACCAACAAGATATTCACCCCAATTATCTAAAGACCATGTTGTAGCTGGTATTAAAGTTCCGCTATCTGGTCTTTGTGTTCCCCAGTTACCTCGCCCATATAAATAGTTCCCATATCCAGTTGCTGTTGTACTATCATCAAACCCAGCAGTAAATCCTACTGGAGTTATATCGTATTGAGTACCATCTTCTGTGTATATGTATAACCTAGACGAAGTTCCTACTGCTGTTCTTCTATTGTTAGAGTTGTCAGTCCAGATTTTTATTTTTCTAGCTTTACCAGTTGTAACGGCAGTACCTCTTTGTGTCCAACCACGAATAGGTTGCATAGCACCTTCGTTCCAACGAACTAAATTACAATCATGCCAACGACCTTTAGCTTGTAACTCTGTTCCGTTTTTATAAACACCACTAGGTAAATTTATAGGTACATAAGGCATTATTTTTTAACTCCAGTTTTAAGCTCATAAGTCCTAAGTGTTCCTAATCCTAAAACTCCAAACAGTACAGGCATCATGACGGACATATCAGCTTGCGGTATATCAATATCAAATATAGCAAGAATCGGAGAGAAAAAATACTGCAAACTAAAAGATAATACTAAAATCCAACAAAGAGTAGGTCTCCACATTGATTGAAATAAATTAGAACTCTTAGCATCTTGTAAGTTAATTTGTGCTTGAGCTTTATCTATATCATTAATAGAAGCTACTAACTCAGATTCAACTTTAACTTTTAAATCTTTGTCTGGAATAAATTTATCTAATATTTTAGATACATTTCCTATTAAAGACGTTGCTAGTAAACTCATAAGTAACTCTCTTTATCTAATAATTTTATATTTTTTAAACACCTTTCAAAAGATTCTTTAGTAGATTCTTTGTTTTCAAAATGAGCTTCTGATATTTTTGTCGTACATCCTGTTATTTCTTCAACTGGCTTAAATATAACAACATTTTCTCTAAGAGCTGCCAAAGCTACAATGTCAGTATCTTCTTTAGTTAATTTTCTTTTAACCTTTCCAACGGAAGTTGAAAAATTATAACGAGGTCTGCCACCTTTAGCAGAATGTTTATCAGTAGTTCCAGAAGATTTGACTTGTAGTCTTATAGGTTTATTTAAAATATTAACTATAATATCATATCCCTCTGCTTCCACTAAAGAAGTATGATAGCCTAGTTTTTCTAATTCAAAACAAACCATTAATTCACCAACTCTGCCTAACTGCTTGTTGTTATTACCCAAACCATTTCCCAAGACTGGTAGCAACAGCTGCGGATATTCCACTTGCCGTTAGGAATACTCCTATTATTATTCCTCTCCCAGACTTGAATTGCCCTTCAAGGCTATCAATTCTTCCATTTAATCTATTCACTTGTTTTTCCAAAGACTCGACAGCAACTAATAATTTGCCTTGTTCTAGTTCGGATAAACCAGCCATAGCGATTATCCTTCTTTGTGCTTACAGTTGTAATGCACATTGTTAAAATTTAAAGCAAGAATCTTTACTACCTTTTTAGCGTTATCAGGTAAAAGATTTGTAGGAACAAAGCTACATACTAAAGATGATATTGTAACTATGCTTGTTATAATTGTTATTAGTGTAATCATAATTTCTCCTTTTAATTCTTTATTTACAAATAGTCGGATTCTTTAACCATAGGATTTGTTAAAAAGTTTTCTTGACTAAGTGATGCTTTTAAAGCATCTATATAATCTATTTCGTTTTGAGCGTTTGTATAATCTCTAGTTTGGTTTTCAATTTCTTCTTCTGTTGGGTTTTCTAAATCAACAGCTAAAAACTCTATTTCTTTTTCCCAATACTCAATTTCACCTTCAATAAAAACTTTCTTTTCTTCTTCAAGTTGTTTTTTTTCTTCTTCTGTTATATCGACAATAGAAACTTTTAATCTCCACTTTTCATCTTCTTTGTAAATTTCTTCAAAAATTTCTTTTTTCAAAATGTTAGTATTAGGCTCATCTGGAGATTCTATCTCTATAAGAGATAAATTAAAATCTTCTGGTTTAAAATCACTACTAGAAAAAGATATTTGAGTTTTTTTATAATCCTTAAAATGTTCTTCACTTTCAAAAATTATATCATTTTCTTGGTCGTAATAATAATCGAGTTTTATTGTCATTTTATTTATCCTATTATAGTTCTACTGCGGCAACATGAACTTTTCCGCTTGTAAAGTTAGATTGAGCATATTGATTCCCTTCGTTAGAAGCACCAGCTGTAACAGTAACTGAGTCTGAATATGTAGTATTAACAGTAAGTGTGTCATATTGTAATGTATTAAGAGTTTCTAAACCTCTTGCTTCCATAGCTGTTGATTTATAGTAAGATGAAGTAGCTATATTGCCGCCAGATAAAGTAAAAGTGTAGGGAGCGTTATATGCTACAGTTCCAGAACCATCACTAGGAAGGTTTGCAAAGGCAATAGTATTTTTATTAGAATTAGTAGTAGCAGAAGCTAACCAAAGAACACCATCTCCCTCTCCTTGTTGTGATATGTTTATCTGCTGATGCCAACCACCTTTTCTTTGGTTAGCTGGTGATAAACCACCACTTCCAAGTTCTTCACTTCTGAATGGGTCATTTTTAAAAACATTCGCCCATTGCATAACACCAGAAGAATTAACTTTAATCATCATGTGGTCGTCATTGGTACAATTAGCGTCTAATTTATAATCTTGATTTGAGTAAACAGTCATATAAGCGTTTCCGTCATTATCTACTGCTAAACCTAACTCTCCAGAACTCCAATCTCCATTAGCTATACCTCTAAGTCCTCTGTGCCATAATACAGTTCCATTAGAAGGATTAATTTTTGTGAGAATTGTTTTTCGAGAACTATTAGATATGCTATCCCAAGTTGTATATTGCATAGCATATACAGATTGAAGGGCGTATAAGTGAGTTCCGTCTTTACTGCACTTAATATTACTTAGATTGGTATTAGACCCATAACCATAAGGTTGACCATTTCCAAACCTAGCATATTTAGCCCATTGAAAAGTTCCATCAGTATTTACTTTCATAAGCATAGGTTGATTTGGGTTAGAATACCATCCTCCACCAACATACAGATTACCACTTGTATCAGAAGAACCAGAATTTACGAAACTCCATTGATAACTTCCTCCACCTGAATCAAGTTTATAACTTTTTGACCATGTTACAGCTGGTGTTCCTGTTGGGTTATTCATGTCCCATTTAGTAATAGAAGTACCTTTTCCTAAACTATTAGCGTCTGTTGAACCAAAAACGTAAAAATTGTCACCTGACTGATAGTTTCTACAACCAGCATAATTAGTTCTACCAATTCCAGTTGTAGTATTAAAACCAGACCAAGCAGCTTTAACAGAAGCATCACCAGAGCCATCAAAATTAGCTATTCCAGTAGGAAATTTAGTAATCGCACAAGAATGTTCGCCATTACTAGCTTCAAAATTGTGAATCATATTATCTTCTATATCAACTCCTAAAGGCATAACTTGTTGTGGATTGCTTGGCTGAGAAAGAGTACCATTTGGTCGAAAAGGATTTATAAATTGAACATTGTTATTATCAACTGTTAATGGGTCTATACTAGAAACATTATTTACTTTAGCTTGACCAAAGCAAAAATCTCCAGCTGAATCGCCGCCTTGATACATTTTACTTGCTGTAGAAAACATAACATTTCCGTTAGAATCATCAAAAATTCCACCACCTTTTTGAGTTTGCCAATCTCTAGTAAATCTACCAAATCTAGTAGAACTATTATAAATCATAGGATAAATATTATTAGTTGATACACCTTGACCACCTCTTAAAACTCCAAAGAAATGATTTTCTCCACCAGCTCCGCCAGCTGCTGCCATTAATGAATATGCTAAAGTTGACATACTATATAACTCCTATTTTAAATTACGCTAAAGCCTGTCCGCAAACAAAACCATAAAAAGTTGTTCCGCCATCTACTGTTAATAAGACTATAACATCTACACCAGCAGCTGACAATGTAGGTGCGGTTGCAGCAGCCCATTTTACAGCAGAACCCCATGTAATAGCATAAGAAGAACCCGTAATTTTTAGTACAGCTGCATAAGCGTTACCAGAAGCTGGAACATTATTAATTGTTAATGTTGTAATATTTTGAGAAGGAGTAAATTCAAAAACATTAGCAGCTGAACAATCAAGAGTTAGTGTTCCTGTAGCTTGTGTAACAGCTAATTTGGTTTCTCTTAAAGAAGTAGCTTTTACAACTGTGCCTGTTACTGTTGAGGGTACGGCTGCTCCTATTGTTGCTCCGTCAACAGTACCACCATTAATATCTGCTGTAGTTATTGTTCCAGCATTTGATATAGTAGCACCAGTAAAATTAACTGTTCCTGTTGCTGTTAAGTTAGAAGCTGTTATTGCTCCAGCAGAAGTAGCTCCGATAGTAACTCCATCAATAGTACCACCATTCAAATCAACTGTGGTTACAGTTCCTAAGTTTGAAATAGTTGCTCCAGTAGCTGATATTGTAGCACTATTAAGAGTAACAGCTCCAGAAGCAATTAAGCTACCACCTACTGTAAGTGTCTTGCCACTACCAACTTGAACTCCTACAGAAGTTCCAGTTCCGTTTGAAGCAAATAAACCATCAAGAGTATCTAACCCTTGATTTAATTTAGTACCCCAAGTGTCGGTACTCGCACCGACCTCTGGCTTAGTAATTCCTAAGTTTGTTGTTGTTGTATCTGCCATTTTTTTCTCCTTTAAATTTTAAATTATGCGGCTACTTTGTAAACATTAGTCCAATTTGTTGAAGTAATCGGAACATCTTCCCATTTATATCTTGCGAAAAAGTCTGTTGATGATGCTCCAACTATAGGGTCAACACTTATAAATAATACTCTTACTGGGCTTACTGCAACAGAAGAAACTCCATTAATAGGAAATGGGTTTCCAGAGAATGTTACATTGCCTACTGCTGAAACAGTAGAAGTTCCTGTCGTTGGTATTAAAGCACCATGTATTCTTTGAACAACACAAGTTATAGTTGATGAGCCAGCTGAAACAGCAGAAACATTTCTAATCCTTATAATATTACCACCTAGTATAACTGGAACACCAAAACCCATACCACTATGATTAAGACAATATGTATACAGTTGAGAAGGTGCATTATTAGCTACTACGATTTGCGTGTAAGCTCCAGCTTGACCAGCTGTTCCTACTACTGTAACACCATCAGTATATTCTGAGCCTCCAGCCCAAGAGCCGTTATTTGTTGTGGAAAACCTTAATGGGTGATTGTTGTTGCTTGCGTTAGATTGGTCAAATTTATAAGTAGACCCTTTTTTTAATGCAATAGGCATATTCTGTTGTACGCCATTTACAAAATACTTATTGCCAGTATCGGTGCTTTGTACTGTTATAGCTAATGTTACATTCTCTGGTGTAACATCAGGAATAGCAACAGTAGATACTCCTGTAATTGTAACAGAAGCATCTCTATATGTTCCAGCAGAATAGTTTCCATAACCAAATTCTCCAGAGGAATAAGTATCAATCGGCTGTGCGGCTGATAGACTTAATGATGATGTTGATGTGATTTGAATAATACCACTATCGGTTTCCGACCAAACTCCATAAGCATTAATTCCGTACTCGTTTTCTCCATACTGTCTTACAGCATTAAATCCAAATGATGAAGTTGCTGTTACAGTCGCAGAAGCGTCTGTTATAGACCATTCGCCATAAACATTTGTTCCGTAAAATCCTTCGCTATAATCACGAGTTGGCATTGAAGTTCCTTATGTTAAATCAATATCTAAATCACCAGCTGGTACTCTAAATACATCACCAGTTGAAATTGGTTTTTGTACCGCTAAAGTTCCTACTGCATATAAATTACCGCTTGTTGAAGCATCTAGTACACCTACTGCTACAACTGTTCCCCAACTTGATAGAGCTGTTGAAAATTCAACTGCTGCTGTATTAGACGATTGACTTGCAGTTGTTGTAAAGGCGACTGTTTGTCTTGTGTAACCAGTACCAGAAGTTGATATTTCAGTTCCACCAGTTCCATCATCATTTGGTGCTACTGTATATAAAGCTAAATACTTTGTGGCAGCTGGCGTAAAGGCTGTACCACTAAAAGTATACGCTAAAATTTTATTTTCTAAGTAATCCGAAAAGCTCATAATTATCTCCTATTGTAATGCTGTTGCTCTTATTCTTAAAGTTGAATCTCCAATTCTTGCGTTTGAATCGGAAATGTTAAGGTCATTTATTAATTTGGTATAAATACCACCCCATACAGCTATTCTTTCATCCTCAACTAAATAAGGAGCAGACTGTAATAAAGTTCCATAAAGGTAAATATCAGGTGAAGAATTAAGCAACCAATTTGTAGCGGTTGATGCAGATAAGGCATCTATCTTTCCGTAATATGTTAATTCGCCTGTAAGTGTAGAGTTTGATGCTGGTACAGGAAGAACCTCTAGTTCTTGTCCAACAACTGTATAAACAGCTGGATTACCAGTTGTAGAATTTGAACCCCTTAATCTATCAAGTTGTTCGCTAGTAACAAACTGTAAGGTTGTTACAGGATTTGTTTCCATAACAAGGTCTACATTCTGTAACCAATCAGAGGGTACAGCACTATATTGAGAATCAATAGTAGCTGTTGCTCTTTTAATCATTTTTCTGTTGCGTATCTCTCTATTAAACTGGGCTTCTGCTAATGTTATAAAATCAGGAATAACGGCTGTTAGGTCATCCCTTAAAAGCCAACTAGCTATAGAAGATTGAAGTTGTGTATAATTTGTAATAGCCATTAAACATTCCCCTCTCTAGTTCTAAAATATTTATTTTCTGGGTCATTTAACCATTTCTTAATAGCTACTGGGTCATCTAGTATACCCTTCGCTTTTAAATCATAATAAACCACCATAGGGATAGAAGCGACTTTGTTCCAATCACCCCATTTAGTGTGCTTATCTGTTTCTTTAAGTTGTTCTTTATTATCATTTATGATTGCTGTTACGTCTTGTTCTCTTGATAAAACGAAATGATGGTCATTATTACCAGTCGTATCTTCTTCAAAAGTAAAATTGTTTGAAATTTTAGTTTCATGGTCAAAACTTATAAGTCTTTTTTTTGTCATATTCAGTTCCTATGGGGAAGGTTTTTATACCCTCCCCATACCTATTCTGATTTAAGCGTTTGTTAAGTCCGCAATAACTCCAAGAGCTGCTTCGTTCTTAACTTTTAGACCATACTCAACAAGTAACATTCTTTTCTCTGCATCACCTGTTTTAGCAAGTTCAATACTTTCGATAGGTCGAAGTATGCAAGTTGCATAAAACTCAGGGTCAAGCACGAATGCGTCTCTGTCTCTTTGAAATCTATTAGGCACGATATTTACTGTACCGAAATCTGATACATAAATGTCAGCTGCACCAATAATAACTCCAGCTTCTGGTTTTGATATTTCATAACGATTAGCCGCAATTCCAGCAAAGCCAGAAACTACTGTTTTGTTATGACCACCAACCATAAGCATTTTTGGTGTTCCGCCTTGATTCCAAACTTTTTCAATTACGTCATTAAGCATATCTATTGTAAAAGCTCTTTTATTAGCATTAGTTGAATCACCAGCTGCATTATTAACAACACCACCAGCTACTGTTGGGTTTGTGCCGCCAGTACCTCTGCTAGAGTTTGTTTTTAACCATGCTGGTAAACCAGCTGTTCTTCTAGCTGTACCAGTTCCACCGCCTACTGCTACTTGGTTAGCAAGTAAAGTATGCTCTTGGTCTCTTTTAAGCTCTTGTCCCATTTTGGTGATTTGGTAAGCCAGTTCGCTTGTTCTACCTGCGGAGTCAATAACAGATAAGTTGTCTGCTAGGATGATTAACTTTCTGGAAATATTTGTGTAATTTCCGATTCTGCTTGTTGGCTCTGTTGCTGGGAAAGTTGCAATATCATCACCATCAATGTGATAGTTGTGAGCTGCATTTGCTAGGGAATCTGTTTGCCATTCAAAGAATGTATTTCTTACAGTTTCTCTACCGCCATTTGACATAAATGGTGTTTCCTCTGGGCTAATATTATAAATAATATTAGATAGTTCTTCTCTGATACCTATTGAAGCGTATCTTGTAAAAGTATTTGCAATGATTGTCATTGGTTTAGTTCCTTATAAATGTTTATTCGTTTAACAACATAGAAACGGCTGACGCTGCGTCTTGCCATTTCCCACTCTTTTTTAAGTTAGAGGTCGCTTTCTTATATTTATCTTGAACTTTTGGTGCTAGTTTCGCTCCACTTTTCATAACCCTAGTTCTTTTTTGTGGGTTATTTTTTTGGTTAGAAACTTTTCTTTTGCCTTTATCATACAACATTGCTTTTCGTAAAACCTTAACGTGGTCAGCTTTTACTAGAGCAGAAACTTCTTCTTCGGAAACTCCTTGATTTATAAGATACTTCTTTAAATCTTGTTGTTCCTTTGCTGCTCTCTTTTGGTCTTTCCATTCTGGAATAACCTCTTGTAGCCTCTGAGCTTCTTGAGAAAGCAAGGTTTTATATTGTTCCATTTGCTCTCTTTGTTCAATCTGGGCTACCCTTTGCTTTTCAGCTTGTGCAGCTTGAAGTTTTTCATTCTTCGCTTGATTAAAACGATTCCACTCATGTTGTTGTCTGCTGGCTTCAATGGGGTCTGTTTCATACAGGGTGTCCCAATCAGGCTCTGGCTGAGAGTCCATATTTTTTATTTGACCCTCTAATGCACTCAAAAGTTGGACATATTGTTGCCGTTCCTCTTGTACTTGTTGAAACTCAGTAGCAAAAACTTTTTTTTCTTCTGCAAGTTTTTGACTTTGTTTCGTAAAATGCTGTTGCCTTGAATATCCATTCCGTAATTCATCAAGCGGTACATCAAATTCTTCACCATCTATTTTAACTCTATATAATGGCTCTGCTTCTGGTGTGCTTTCCGAATCACTTTCGATTTGTTCGTCTGCATACAGTTCGGAATCTTCTTCATTCTCATAAGACTCTGCTTCATATTCTTCAGAGCTATCTTCATAAGAATCTTCATATTCCTCGCCAGTATCAACGTCTTGTGTTTCTACCGACTGGTCTTGGTCTTGAGCAACTTGGTTTTGGGTAACGTCTTGACGTTCCAAAATTTTAGTTACCTTATCTAGTGTTTGTAAACTATCAGGCGATTCCAACGGCTCATCCGCTATATGGGGTGTCGCTTCACTCATTTTAAACTCCTTTTATATTATTTTCTACTTTTTAATTTATCTGAATTAATTCTAAGAACATGAGCGTTATCAGAAACCGCCCACATTTTTTCCTCTAAAAGGTCTATAGCCTTTAAGAGAGAATATAATTTTTCTCGTTCCTTTTCTTGAGTTGATGACGTTGTTTGCCAATCATGGAATACATCTTCTTTAATACTTTCTAGTACAGTCTTAAAAGTTATGTCCTCTAATATTCGTTTTGCATTTTTACCAAATAAAATAATATCATCTATTTCTTGGGTCATTGAGGAATACCTCTATTCATTGTACTTATAAGATTCTGTTGTTGTTTCATTTGTTCCCTGTCTCTTTCAACTAAAGCCTGTATAACTGCTGTTTCTACTTTAGAACCATATTTAGCTTCAATTTCAGCTGCCTTTAGTAGTATTTCAGAGTCTAACTTGTCTCTATCTAAATCATCAGAGCGTTTCATTTTCTCTTTATCAAGCTCTAATCGTGCAGCAGATTTAGCCATATCAGCCTGTATCTCTTGTATCTGTACTTGGATTAACTGTTCAGCAGCATCAGGTTTCTTCTGTTGTTGCATCATAGCTTTTTGCTCTGGTGAAATAGGCTGTACTTCTTTAAAGAACATTCCAGCGTCTTTAAATCCAGCAAGCTCGACCATCTTTGCCATTGTGTTTCTGTATTGAGTCATCTCAACTAAAGGATTGTCAGCACCTAATGTTTGTAATATCTGTTCTTGCTTACCAGATATAACACTTAGATATTGCATCCTTTCTTGTGAAGAACCATTGCCAAGACCAACATTAACAACTACATCCATACCAGCATCCCATGCTCTAGGGTCGATAGGTGTCCATTCGTTTCTTAATCGTACCATTCGTTCTTTATCTTGATGGGTACTTAAAAGTTTTAAGATACCTTTAAACAATGGCTTCATACCTTTCTCAGCAAAGATACGAGCTATCAACTCAATATGCTGTTGTCCGCCTTGAACAGTTGCATTAACAGCAGAAGCTGTAGCAGATTGTAGAGCATCAGGGTCTAAGCCCATTGATGCCTTAGATATGCCAGTTCGATTTTCTTTTATCTCATCCATGTATTGCAACATAGGAAAGGCTTGTTGACCGACAAAGGGTACGTTGAAAGGTTGTACTGCACCAGCGTTACGAGTACGGATAATACCGCCAACCTCTGTATTCATTACATCTTCGATATTTGCTTGTCCTTCAACAACAGCAACTCTAGGATGAACAGATAAAGCTAAACTATCTAACATAGAACGAAGTATCATAGACTTCACTTTCTGTATATCTTGTGTAACATCCGCTATAGACGTTCCAAAAAACGTATGTGGCTCTGGGTCAGGACAGAAAGATACAAAAGGTATATGTGAACAAGGATAGTTTTTTCTAATTTCGTAGCTATCACCAAGACAACATACTCGCCTTAATTCTGCCATACCATCACCAGTCATATCAATCTTCATATAGGCTTCGATATACTGCACTTTAAGGTTGCTATCGTCTTGGTCGCTGTCAGTCGTATCAACACCTAGAGGATGTCTAGCTCTGTATTCAGCGTTATCATCCATTTCCATATCATAAGGAGACGCATATTGCATAACATCATCATACTCGTAACCCATCTCAACAAGTTCCGATACAGTAAGATAACGTCTATGACCGACTAAATACGCATCATCCATAGAGGTTGCGTTGCGGTCTATAAGAAATTCTTCTGGTGGTAGGCTTTCTACTCTAATGCAACCGCCATCCTTTTTTCTCTTTAACTTCACATCATGCAACTGTGGTATCATCATAGATTGTTGCATTAACTCAGGAATAACCTCTTGAGCCTGTGGTGGTAAGAGTTGCTCTATCATCTGCTCTGGAGACATTTCTCCGCCCATGCCGCCTAATTCTTGTCCGCCCATCTCAACAACAGTCTCATCAACGATTGTATCTTCCATAGGCAGTTTTTCTTCCATTAACTCGCCAGAACCTCCCATCATACCTTCCATCATGTCGCCCATATCCTCTGGGTTGACTTGGACAGTTGCTTCTGGAGTAGGATATGCTGGGTCAGGGTAGGATTTAATTTTGATAATCTCGACTTCGCTATCTGACTCTAAAACAGCCAGAGCGTCATCATCCAATGCTTCGTATTCAAAATACTCGGCATGGTAGTTATCATCCCACCAATACTTAACGATACCATTCTTACAAAGTAAGGCATCCTTAAAAGCGTTATAAAAAGTTGTGAAGGCATCATTGTCTTGTTGTAAAACTACGCTATTAATAAAATCGGTAGCTTGTTCGGCACTCTTAATATCTTCTGTGCCGAAAGGTACAAAATCAACAACATTCTCTGTTGAGAAAAAGATACGCATAAGGCTAGGCATAATATCAGCGATAGTATCGTGAACATCTCTACTAACAACTTGGCTTCGCCCAGCTTCTTCGTTGCCGAATGGCAACCCTTGGTAATATTCAATGGCAGTAGCTCTTATTGGCGAAATGGTATTATCGATAAAATCAACGGCATCATCTATAGCGGAGCTAACTGTTCCAGTTAAATCTTCGTTGCTAGGCTCTCCATTTTCGTTGCCGTCATAAAATTCTGAGTCTGACTCACCATACATATCGCCTACGTCTTTAGCTTCGTAAATATCTTTCATTATGTTTTAACCGATTTTGTTTTTTTAGATTTCTTAGGATTAGAAGTTTTTTCTTTCTTAACTTCTGGTAGGTTTTTGACTAATAAGTCATGTACGTCATATTGAGCATCATACCGAGTAACCATAGTTGATTCCTTTTTGTCGCTACATTTAGCGTTATAAAAGGTTATTCTATAACAAAAAATTTTTTTTTGCTAGGTATATATACATTATGTAGGGGTTGCTAGTTAGTATAGATACAAGATGTTGCTATATTCCCTAGGGTTTATCAAATTTTTTTTTAGATTGGTAGGTTGGAAATTGGTAACCCCTACCCCCACATATACCAAGACAAGGGGGGTCTTGGCTCAGAAAAGTCAATTAAATCAATAACTTAGCAAAAAGCTAATACATCTTTTACAGTAATAATTGCTGTTAATTGTTCAATCATTGTAATAAATGAACAGCTCAAACTTTCTTTAAGGCTTCCAGATGCAAATCATTCGTTGATATATTAACCTGAACATTGTTACCAGTTCCAGCTTTAAACTGGGCATTATAAGAACCAGCGAGCCACTTGCGAGAGTCAATCATTAGCTTACTTTTATTAATAGACTCATTATCAAGGTCAGTTGAGTCGGCAATCTCAACAGTTTCAGCCGCTAAGTCTTGAGCCTTCTGTAATTGAAACTGCTCTCGAGCATGTGTAAGGGCTTCTCTTTTCCCTTCTGGGAAAGCCTTGCTGGGCGTGTCAAGGTACTTATAAAACAAACCCCAAGTAAGAGAGCCTTTGCCCTTTCTGGTGAAGCCCTTTAAAGATTCAATTTGACCTTTAACAATCTTACTAAATGAAGCACCATTAATTACAGCTTCAAATAATAGATTCTCAAGCTCTGATTCTTCTGGGTAATTATCCTTAATATGTTTTAATTGTTGCCTTGTGATTTTTTGTCCAGCCATCTGATTCGATTCCTTTTTAAATTGATTAACTAATCATAAATAAAATAGATACAAAAAACAAACGTTAAAACATCCGCAACATTGCAACAACCTCTATATCCTAAAGGATATATAGAGGATGTGCGCACTATTGTTTAAGCCATTCTTGCAACATCTTTGCACAAATAGAGAATAAAACCGCAGAACTCCGCCAATCTGGACTTGTTGGCAACTTGTTGCAGATGTTGCAAAACGTGTAAATTCTGATTCCTTTACAACATCTTGCAACATCTTATTAAAAAAATAGTGAAAAAAAAGTTTTAGCTGTATTATGGCTGAAATCTGCCAGTCTGGGCTGTTTTGGTTGTTTATTGTTCAGCTGTTGGAAAATCAACGCTTGACCTATGTTTATTTATTAATTATAAGCTCTACTCATAACTAAGTTTTATTAATCAATTTAAGGAATAACTCTATGAAAAACGAATTAAAAATAAAAGGCTTAAAAGGTGCAGCGGTTAAAAAGGAAATTGAACGCTACATGACTCAAACAATAATTGACGCTATCAATTCCGACTCATCTGGTCATTGGTCAAAGAGCTGGAAGATTGGCAAAGGCGGTCAAGGTAACTTACCCCAAAATCAAGACGGCACTATCTACAACGGATGGAATCAATTTCATCTATCGTCTATGGCTGCTGGTTTAGGTTATGACTCGAATGTTTGGGGTACTTTTAAGAACTGGAAAACCAAGGGCTACTTTGTGCAAAAAGGTTCAAAAAGCGTACCCGTAATTTTTGCTAAATATGTCTTTGAGGATAACGTAGAAACTGGTAAATCAGAGTTCAAATACTTTGTTTACAAGGTTTACAATGTTTTTAATGCTTCACAAGTTGCTGATAAGGATAAAAAACTAGCTAGTGATTCAAAACGCTATGCAGCGAAACCAGTTGAAACAGTCGAGTTTACAAATAAACTTTGCAAGAAAGTATCGACTGAATACCTCACCAGCCAAAATATAGGCATGACTGGAATCGGTGGCAATCGCTCACCATATTACAACTCTGGTTTGGATGTAATTGGTATGCCAGCCCTTGCCGATTTTATCGATACTAAGGATGCAACAGCAGAGCAGAACTATTTTTCAACTTTATTTCATGAAATAGGACATTCAACAGGTCATGAATCTAGATTAAAAAGACCGCTAGGAAATAAATTTGGTAATGAAAATTATGCTTTTGAAGAACTCATTGCAGAATTAACAAGCGTCTTCATCGCTTCGCATACTGGGCTAGAACCAACGCCAGCACTCAACCATACAAGCTATATCAAGAGCTGGAATGATGCCTTAAAAGACGACCCTAGAACCATCATCAAGGCTATGAATAAAGCCAGCAAGGCGAGTCAATTCTTTCTGGATAACACCAGCCTCAAGATAGCTAAACCAGAACCAAAAGAGGATGCCAAAAAATCAGCCTAACTGATGATGGATTTAATATCCGAAATTAGGGGATTTATTTCCCCTAATCTTAGGCAATAAAGCTTAACTAAAAAGGTGAAAATACTATGAGTACACGAGCAAATATAAAACTAATAAATGGCGATTCTATAATCTGGATTTACAGACACCATGACGGCTACCCAGCTGAAACAGGTCATGACCTAGCTGAGAAAC
>Ga0209336_10000355_pt1 | contig 23593 bp, 27 predicted proteins | sample LinPmetageLP32_FD_184042 | JGI IMG/M metagenome (GOLD analysis project Ga0209336, IMG submission 184042) | Marine viral communities from the Pacific Ocean - LP-32 (SPAdes) (version 2) | ecosystem: Environmental > Aquatic > Marine > Oceanic | place: Pacific Ocean | collected 2009-08-23
CCTTCCTCGCCCCACATCTTCGCTGATTTGCTCAGACCTACACAGATCAGGTACCGGGGAGGGGATTTTGCAACTCTGCGCGCGCGTGGTCCTACCTAGACACAAAAAAGAGTCAAATTAGGCCATAGTAATTCTAGTTATTTGTTTTATTTTTCAAGTAATTGCATAATGCAAGTTGCATATTGCTAATCTGCACTGTAACTACACAGAATCTGCACTGTAAATCCACTGTGCTCTGGGTAATTTTACATCTTTTACAGATTCTTCTTGACTTTTTACTAAAAGTATGATATAATAATATGTATATATAGAACAATACAGTTCCTAGCTACAAACATACAACTATTACTTACAACAATTAGGAACAAATATAAGAAAAGAACCAGAAACCCAACTAGGTTAAGTCTATATAGATGGATAACGACGTTAAACAGAGCAATCCTGTTGGTCGCCCTAAGAAGTCTTCTGTTTCCTCTAAGAAAAAAGGAGGCAGAAAGGCTGTAGGTAGGCCAAAGGGTGATGCAGCTATCATAAATGAGTACAAGGCAAGGATGTTAAACTCTCCTCGTTCTCGTGCCGTGATGGATGCTATATTTGAAGCAGCTACAGACCCAGATCATAAGAACCAAGCAGCAGCGTGGAAGCTAGTTATGGATCGTATTCTTCCTGTTGCTGCATTTGAAAAGGATATAGTAAAAGATGCAGGAAGAAATGCAATACAGATTAACATCACTGGCGTTGGAGCTACGTCTATTACAGAAGGAAGTGAAACTACAGGGACAGAAGAAGATGTTGTCGTTGCAGTCCAAGATCCATCAAGTTAATAAAGCTCTTAAGCATCTTGTACATGAAATACTTCACTAAAGAAGAGTTTAACTGCCAACATACTGGTGAGAATCGTATGGAGCAGGAGTTTCTAGAAAAACTAGACGAACTTAGAGACCGTTGTGGTTTTTCTTTTGTTATTACTAGCGGCTACAGAAGCCCTAGCCACCCCATAGAAGCTAAAAAGGACGTACCCGGAACCCACGCGCAAGGCATCGCAGCAGACATAAAAATAACTAATGCTGCTAAAAGGTACACAATAATAAGAGAAGCTTTGTTTATGGGATTTTGTGGTGTGGGTGTCGCTAGTAACTTTATTCATGTAGACACAAGGGGTACAGCACCCGTAATTTGGACATACTAAACATGATTACTATTGTGGGTGCTGATTGGTGTCCTGCTTGTAAAAACGCAAAGAAAACAGCAAAAGAATACGACTTAAACTACAAGTACGTACACATACCTCCGGGTAAAGCAGGTTGGGATTTAGTAGAACAACTGACAGGAAAGAGATCTATACCACAAATCTTTTACCACTTTGGTGGTTCAAAAGAATTTAAAGAAGCCCTAAATAACGTAGGAGAACTTATACAATGAAGTCTATCAACGAAAGGATCTTTGGGTTTGCAACAGTGTTTTTTATATCACTGGTTGCTGTAGGAGGTGCAGCAGAAACTGTTATCAACTACGACGACGGATCTACGTACACTCTGTCAGAAAACCAAGAGGTTTACATCAGTACGCCTAAGAGCGCTCTGTTCAAGAGACAACTAATGGGTAACAAGGACACGTTCTTTCGTGTACAAAAGCCTTGGACTAAGCGTGACTACGTACCAGTAACATCAGACAACTACACAGTAGGATCACATCAGTGGTGTAAAACTTACGTACCGTGGTCTGAAGGTTTATCGTTTGACATGATTACGTGGCAACGAGCCTGTGACACCGACAACGACGGTAAGTACGGTTGTGGTGACTCTCAGTTTGATAACTCAGAAGACGGTGGCGTTTGTAGCGTTTAATGAGCAAGATTTCTAATACTTTGTTAGAGCGTGTAGTAATAGGAAGCTGTATTGCTGTCATGGCGTGGTCAGGTTTATTTTTGTATTATTTAGCGAGTGTCTCCTGACAGACCTTAACGTACAACTGTTGCCGTGGCAGCAGGAAGTCTACTCTGATCCTACACGGTTCAAGGTAGTAGCCGCAGGACGGAGAACAGGGAAGTCCCGTCTAGCTGCTTGGATGTTAATTATTAATGCACTACAGACCGATAGAGGTCAAGTTTTTTACGTTGCGCCTACGCAGGGCCAAGCAAGAGACATCATGTGGCAAACCCTGCTAGAGCTAGGACACCCTGTTATCTCAGGTTCGCACATAAACAACCTGCAGATCAAGCTGGTCAACGGGGCCATGATTAGTCTCAAAGGAGCCGATAGGCCTGAGACAATGCGTGGCGTGTCCTTGAAGTTTCTCGTGATGGACGAGTACGCAGACATGAAGCCTGACGTATGGGAACAGATACTCCGTCCAGCACTAGCAGACCAAAAAGGTTCTGCAATGTTCATAGGTACGCCTATGGGAAGGAACCATTTTTATGAATTGTATAAATTTGCAGAGCTAGGTGACGATGAGACTTACAGGGGCTGGCATTTCACCAGCTACGACAACCCAATCTTGGACGCATCTGAAATTGACTTGGCAAAAAAATCAATGTCGAGTTATGCCTTTAGACAAGAGTTTATGGCCTCGTTTGAAGCCAGAGGCTCAGAAATGTTTAAAGAAGATTGGATACAGTTTGGAGAAGAACCAGAAGAAGGTGATTACTACATAGCTATTGACCTTGCTGGTTTTGAAGAAGTAAATAAGAAAAGGACAAAGAACGCTAAACTAGATGAAACTGCAATTGCTGTTGTTAAAGCTGGGCCTAATGGTTGGTACGTTGATAATATTATACACGGGCGGTGGGGCTTTGATGAGACTGCCACCAAGATATTTCAGGCCGTTAGAGACTACAGACCCATTAGCGTTGGTATTGAAAAAGGAGTGTTAAGGCAAGCTATTATGAGTCCTTTAACTAACCTAATGAAACAATACGGAAGATTTTTTAGAGTTGAAGAACTGTCTCATGGTAACAAGAAAAAAACTGACAGAGTTATGTACGCTTTACAAGGAAGATTTGAAAACGCTCAAGTTACTTTAAACAAAGGTTCGTGGAATAATAAATTCTTAGACCAGTTGTTTCAGTTTCCTGATGTACTAACCCACGATGATTTAGTTGACGCATTAGCCTATATAGATCAGTTAGCTAAAGTAGCATACGATTATGATTTTGAAATAAACGATCACGAAATACTAGACGTAGTAGCAGGATACTAGAGTGACTAAAAAAGTTTTTAGACCGTTTAATACCTACGGTATCTACGCTATCTCTGCCGTAGTGTTTTTTACACTAGGTTACAGCGTAGCAATAATTTAAGGAAAGTACTATGGCAGAAGATATCTATAAACCAGACCCTTTAATGATTCAAGAGTCAATTGAACAATGGGTAATGACCAAGTGTGAAGATTGGCGCGACTACTACGAGTCAAACTACGAAGATCGCTTTGATGAATACTACAGACTTTGGAGAGGACAATGGGATCCATCAGACTCAGAACGAGGGTCAGAACGTTCCAGAATCATAGCTCCTGCACTACAACAAGCTGTAGAGTCTAACGTAGCAGAACTAGAAGAAGCTACGTTTGGTAGAGGTAAATGGTTTGACATTGCTGACGACACTAACGACAAAGACCGGCAGGACGTACAGTACCTTCGGAACAAGTTAACTGAAGATTTTGAAAAGTGTAAAGTACGAAAAGCTGTTGCAGAGTGTCTTATTAACTCCGCTGTGTTTGGTACAGGTATAGGTGAAGTAGTTCTTGAAGAAATTAAAGAGATGGCACCCGCTACTCAACCTATTATGAATGGAGACTTAACTGCTGTAGGTGTTAACATTACAGACAGAGTTGTAGTTAAATTAAAACCAGTACTACCACAAAACTTTCTTATTGATCCTGTAGCCACTTCGGTAGATGATGCTTACGGCGTAGCAATTGATGAGTTTGTTTCTAAACACAGCATAGAATTATTACAAGAACAAGGAATTTATCGTGATGTACATGTTGGTTCTGCTGCGCCTGACACAGACCTAGAGCCTGACCAAGACCTTACAATTTACAACGACGACAAGGTTCGTTTAACTAAATACTATGGTTTAGTACCTCGTGAGTTACTTGAAGCTGAAGATGTAGAAGTAGAGTCAGAGTCAATGTACGTTGAGGCTATAGTAGTTATAGCTAACGGTGGCACACTACTAAAGGCTGAAGCTAACCCGTACATGATGGGTGACCGTCCTGTTGTTGCGTTTCCTTGGGACGTAGTACCCGGAAGATTCTGGGGCCGTGGTGTGTGTGAGAAGGGTTACAACTCCCAGAAAGCTCTTGACACTGAGCTACGCGCACGTATCGACGCACTGAGTCTCACGATTCATCCTATGCTTGCTATTGACGCAACACGCTTGCCACGAGGAGCTAAACCTGAAGTACGTCCGGGCAAAATGATTCTAACTAACGGAGATCCCCGTGAAGTTTTACAGCCGTTTAACTTTGGACAAGTTAATCAAATTACTTTTGCACAAGCTTCAGCGCTTCAGCAAATGGTTCAGCAAGCTACAGGAGCCGTTGACTCCGCTGGTATTGCTGGACAGGTTAACGGAGAAGCGACAGCAGCAGGAATAAGTATGTCTCTTGGCGCTATTATTAAACGACACAAGCGCACTTTAATTAACTTTCAACAGTCGTTCCTGTTACCGTTTGTAAGCAAAGCTGCACATAGGTACATGCAATTTGATCCTGAAAACTACCCAGTAGCTGACTACAAGTTTACTGCTACGTCTACTCTAGGCATCATCGCTAGAGAATACGAGGTAACTCAACTTGTACAACTATTGCAGACCATGAAACAAGACAGCCCAATTTACCCTGTGTTGATCCAGAGCATTATCGACAACATGAACCTGAGTAATCGTGATGAGTTGATTGCGTCTATGCAACAAGCACAACAGCCAGATCCTCAAGCACAGCAGATGGCTCAAGCAGCTCAACAAACTCAAATGGAGTTTCAGAAAAGCCAGACTTCAGCGTTGCAAGCACAGGCTGCTGAGTCTCAAGCAAGAGCGTCTAAGTACGATATGGAAACACAGTTATTACCTGAAGAATTACAAATTGAAAAAATTGAAGCTATTACAAGAAATCTCAAAGAAGGAGATCAAGAAGATAAAGAGTTTGACCGCCGCCTAAAGGTAGCAGACGCCCTACTTAAAGAAAAACAAATAGAAGGAAAACGTCCTAATGCTAATGACACAAATAGAAATGAACCAGTTCCTCAACCAAATCAACAAAGCATTCCAAGACCAGTTCAACAAATTGGACTTGTTGGAGAACCGGGTCAAGGATTTGGAAGCCAAAATCAATGAGCAAAAAAAAGGATCCAAAACTAACACGAGCAGGAGTAAGCGGTTACAACAAGCCAAAGAGGACTCCTAGTCACCCTACTAAGTCACACGTCGTTGTAGCTAAATGTGACGACGGTAAAGTTAAGACTATTCGATTTGGACAACAAGGAGTTAGTGGTGCTGGAAAAGATCCTAAGACTGCTAAAGAAAAAACGAGGCGTAAGTCTTTTAAAGCTCGTCATGCTAAAAACATAGCCAAAGGAAAGTGTTCTGCGGCTTATTGGGCAAACAAGGTTAAATGGTGAACGCTATGAAAGTACCTGCTCCAAAAGGTTATCACTGGATGAAAAGTGGTAATAGTTACAAATTAATGAAAAACCCAGCAGACGGATACAAGCCACACAAAGGCGCGTCTAAGTCTGCAAACTTTGAAGTTCAGAAAGCCCACAAAAAGTAAGGAGATAGCTATGCTTGGATATATGTCTACAACACCTAAGAAGAAAAAGAAAAAAGTAAAGAAGCCAAAGGGGTACTAAAATGGCTAGAGGACTATACAGCAACATACACGCTAAACGTAAGCGTATCAAGGCTGGATCAGGTGAAACTATGCGTAAACCGGGATCAAAAGGCGCTCCTAAAGCCTCTGCTTTTAAGAAAGCTAAAAAAACTGCCAAGAAACGGTAAAATTTACATTAAAATAAAGCTTGACAAATATACAAAAATATGGTATAATATATATATGTATAGTATAACTATATAAACTATAGAGACAACCCAAGGGCCTCAAAATGGATCAAGAAACACAACAATATTACGATAACTATTTTAATCTTTTTCTTACTGACGGTTGGAAACAACTTGTACAAGATTTTAATAACAATGTTTTACAGATTAATAGCATAGAAGCTACTAAAGATGTTAACGATATGTTTTTTCGTAAAGGACAACTAAATATATTAACCCATTTAGTAAACATGGAAACTATTGTTACAACTAATTACGAAGAGGCATCTAAGCCTTCTGAAGAAAATGATTAAAGTATTTGATTTTCGTTGTACTAACGGACATATTTTTGAAGAATTTGTAGAATCAGGTACTACATCCAGTAGGTGCGGATGCGGTGCTAATGCTACAAAGATTGTTTCAGCAACTCATCACATGCTCGACGGTTCCTCTGGGGATTTTCCCGGTAGGCACATGAAGTGGGCACGTGAACATGAAGAAGCTGGACGAAGAGGACGGGAAGCTCAACGCGAGGAGAGTCAATCCTGATTTAATCTCCACAACCTAATAAAAATAATAGGCGGGGTAAGTTTAAAATGTCACGAGCACAATTAATAGATGAGCGTCCAGAAGAGGAAGCCACAGATACAACTTTAGAACTAGAGCAAAATACTATAGAGACTCCTCAAGAAGAGGAACAACCTCAAGAAGTTAACATTCCAGAAAAATACCAAGGTAAATCTGTTGAAGATCTCGTACAGATGCACCAAGAACTTGAAAGGTTTTCAGGTAAACAGAGTACGGAAGTAGGAGAGCTTAGATCAGTTGTAGATGGCTACATTCAGACACAACTCAACGAGCAACAAGCACCTGTACAACAGCAAGAAGACGATGACGTAGATTTCTTTGTTGATCCTAAAGACGCTATTAATCGGGCTATTGATAATCACCCTAAGATACGCCAAGCAGAAGAATATGCTGCTGCTAACAAAAAACAGGCAACCTTGTCACAGCTTAAATCAAATCATCCTGATATGGAGCATGTGTTACAAGATCCTAAGTTTGCAGAGTGGATTAAAGGGTCGAAAATTAGGACACAATTATTTGTACAAGCAGACCAAGGTTATGATTATGATGCTGCTAACGAGTTGTTTAGTCTCTGGAAAGAGCGCAACAACGTAGTAAAACAAACAGCTTCTGTTGAAAAACAAGCGCGTAAGAATACACTAAAATCTGCCTCTACAGGTAATGCCCGTGGAACAGCAGAAGGATCTCGTCGTAAAGTTTATCGTCGTGCTGACATTATTAAACTTATGAAGACTGACCCAGATCGTTATAATGCTATGTCAGATGAAATACTGAAAGCTTATTCGGAGGGTCGAGTTAAATAGCCTAGTATTTAAGGAGATTTATCATGGCTACAGCAACTTATCCCGGCGCGGGTGGTAATACCGCATTAACAGAAGCAGCAACATTTGTACCAGAAATTTGGTCAGATGAAATTATTGCTGCTTATCAAAAGAACTTAAAGATGGCTCCCCTTGTCAAGCGCATTTCTATGACAGGAAAGAAGGGTGACGTTATTCATATTCCTAAGCCTACTCGTGGTGACGCCAATGCAAAAGCGGCTGATACTGCGGTAACTATCATTGCCAACACAGAGTCAGAGTTGACGATTACTATTAACCGTCATTTTGAGTACTCGCGTTTGATTGAGGACATTGTAGAAGTACAGGCTTTGTCTTCTTTGCGTCAGTTCTACACTGAAGACGCTGGTTACGCTTTGTCTGTACAGGTCGATAATGATCTGCACTCTTGCGGTACTGGCTTTGGTAATGGAGGTGCAATTGTATTTTCTGGAACAGTAGCTCCTACTGACTACCAGCACACTGGCTGCTTTATGAATACCAACGACTCAACGACTCAATACACTGACGATACTATTGACGGTATTGCTGGTGATAAGTTTACTGATCGTTTTTTCCGAGACATGATCCAGAAGCTAGATGACAACAATGTCCCAATGGAAAATCGTTACTTTGTTATTCCACCCGGAGTACGGAATGAAATTATGGGCATTGACCGATATGTTTCATCTGACTTCGTAAGTGGTGGAGTAGTAAACAGCGGCCTTATTGGTAACTTGTACGGCGTAGACGTATACGTGTCTGCTAACTGTGCAACTATTGAAGCTGCTAGTGATAACAGTGCGGCAAGTGTTGATACTCGTGCTGCCTTGTTGTTCCACAAAGACGCTGTTGTTATGGCAGAGCAACTGGCTGTACGCTCTCAAACACAGTACAAGCAAGAGTACCTTTCTACTCTGTACACTGCCGACACTCTTTACGGTGTTCAAGTGTATCGTCCTGAAGCTGGGTTTGTGCTCGCACTACCATCTGCTTAATCTACACAGGGGTCAGCAACGGCCCCTTTTTCTTTTCTTGTTTGTTTTCTTAGGAGTAGTCTATGCCTATCTTTCGGGGTGACGGTGGTTCAGGTGATGCCTCTACGGATGCGTATGCGTCACAGGTAGCACAGAACGCCCAGACTGCTACTACAAAAGCAAACGAAGCATCAACCAGCGCAACTGCTGCTGCAACAAGTGCTACAGCTTCTGCATCAAGTGCTACAGCTTCTGCATCAAGTGCAACAGCGGCTGCTTCATCTGCTACGGCTGCTGCGGCTACCAAAAACTCTATTGATGAGTTTTATCTAGGCGCTCAATCAAGCAATCCAACTGTTGATAATAACGGAGATTCTGTTACAGCAGGTGATTGGTACTTTAACACAGGAAGTAACACTACTAGAATTTATGACGGTTCTGCTTGGCAAACTATTAATCCAGACCTAGTAGGCGACACATCGCCACAGTTAGGTGGTAACTTAGACCTTAACAGTAAGAATATTACTGGCACAGGTAACGTAAGCATTACAGGTAATGTAGTTCTTTCAGGTACGGTAGATGGTCGTGATGTTGCTGCTGATGGTACAAAGTTAGACGGTATTGAGTCTAGCGCAACAGCAGACCAAACAAATTCAGAAATTAGAGCATTAGTTGAATCTGCTTCTGATAGTAATGTTTTTACAGACGCAGATCATACAAAGTTAAATGGCATTGAAGCTAGTGCAGATGTAACTGATGCAACTAATGTTGCTTCTGCTGGTGCCGTTATGGATGGAGACTTTGGTTCTAACGGGTTTATGAAACGTACTGGTGCAGGGGCTTATGCTGTAGACACAAGCACGTACATTACAGGCAATCAAACGATCACACTGTCCGGTGCAGTCACTGGCTCTGGTACAACTTCTATTTCTACAACACTGTCAACTGTTGACGGAGGAACTTATTAATGACTACAATTAAGCTAAAGAACGGTTCAGGCGCACCAGCGACAAGTGATCTTGTTCAGGGCGAACCTGCGCTGGATCTTACTAATAAGCGCCTCTACACAGAAAACGCAAGTGGTGCTATAATTGAAATAGGTGTTTCACCCAGCACCATAGACATAAATGCAGGTACTGTTGATGGCACTGTTATTGGTGGTGCTTCAGCCGCTGCAGGGACGTTTACTACGTTTACCTCAAACGGTATTGATGACAATGCTGACGCACTAGCTATGACCATTAGTTCAAGTGAAGATATAAGCATTGGTTCAGCTTCAAACCATTCTGGCGCAAGAATTGTCATCAATGACACCCCACCTACGGCTTTTGGCAGTCCGATGCTTCAAGTTGGGCAAGAGACATTTACGGGTAGTGGGATGTACTCTATTGGTTTTGGCTATACAACCGGAACCTATACAGAGCCACCTGTAGAAATTGCGGCACTTACTACATCAGATTCTGGCGGAACTAAAGCAGACATTGTTTTTGGTACTAGAAATGCAGTAACAAACACGGCTGTAACAGAAAGAATGAGGATCGCCGCAAGTGGTGCCGTTTCTGTAACTGGAGCGCTATCAAAAGGCTCTGGATCGTTCAAGATTGACCATCCACTAGAAGCCAAAAAAGATACGCATCATTTGGTGCATTCATTTGTAGAAGGGCCGCAAGCAGATTTAATTTACAGAGGTAAGGTTGATCTTGTTGATGGATCTGCCACAGTAAATTTAGATGATGCCGCAAGAATGTCTGCTGGCACTTTTGTTTTGCTCAATACCAATGTCCAGTGTTTTACCAGTAATGAGTCTGGCTGGGTTGCCGTGAAAGGTTCTGTGTCTGGCAATGTATTAACAATTACTTCGCAAGAGTCCTGCACAGACACCGTTTCTTGGATGGTCGTTGGTGAGCGTTGTGACCAGCATATGTTGGACACTGAATGGACAGACAGTAATGGCAGGGTAATTGTTGAGCCGTTAAAGCCAGAATAAACGGTCTACGAAACCATGAAAAAAAATAATGTAATATCGTTGCCAGAGTTATCACCTATAGATAAACAGTCTCTAAAACTACAAAAACAACAAGAAGAAATTTTAAAGCAGCAGGAAAAAATTAAAAAACTTTTAGGTCAAAAATGAATGGATCCTGTATCTTTAGTTGCTATGGCGTCTACTGCATTCAAGGGTGTAGAAGTTCTTGTATCCAGAGGCGCAGAAATTGAACACGTAGCTAAAAAGCTAGGACAGTGGTACGGCTTTGTTTCTGACTTACGAGAAGCAGAGAAAGAAGCAGAAAACCCACCGTTGTTTAAGAAGATGTTTGACGGTGACTCAGTTGAAGCTACTGCATTGAACGCTGTTATAGCTAAAAAGAAAGTACAAGAACAAGAAAAGCAGATCAGAGAACTAATTATGTACGCTTATGGTAAAGAGACGTACAAAGAAATGATGCAAATGCGTCGGGACATTAAAGCTAAACGTGAACAGTTGATTTACCGGCAGAGACGAAGACAACGAAAAATGCTAGATGTATCAGCAATAGTTACGGGATTACTTGTTTCTGCTGGGATTGTCTGGACTACCATTAGTATTATACAAGGGGTTAGTAATGGATGAGTCTGCAAAACAAATAGTTGATGTCATGAGTGTTGGTACTATGCTAGGCACTCTTGGTGCAGTACTACCACCTATTTCTGCTTTGTTTACTATTATATGGGTGGGTATACGCATATGGGAAACAGCTACGGTCCAAGGCTGGCGTAACAGAGGAAAGCAATAGTGTGGCAAGCACTCATTAGTCCTATTGCTGGACTCGCTAAGACTTGGATGAGCAATCGTCACGAGCAATCACAAGCTAAACATGTAGCTAAGATGCAAGTGATAGAGAACACAGCGTCTTGGGAACAGCACATGGCACAGGCTAGTGCTAACTCGTGGAAAGACGAGTGGTTTACAGTAGTCCTGAGTGCGCCTGTAATAGCTATTATGTGGGGCGTAGGTATGAACGATCTTGATATCATTGGTCGCGTAGGCGTTGCCTTTGCAGAACTAGGGAAGCTACCTGAGTGGTATCAATATCTTTTGTACGTTGCAGTCACAGCCAGCTTTGGCATACGTGGTGCTGACAAGCTGATGCAGCTTAAGGGTGGTAAGTAATAATGGAAATTTACGGCCCGGAAGACTTTGACGATTTAGACGATTTTAATAACTTTTTACAAAGGTTTATAGATCAGTGGTACTCCGGTCTGCCTGATAGATCTATATTTAACGCCATGCCGCCGCTAGAGTATCTTGAATCTATATTAGGTCCACTCCCAGAAGGTGCTGTAAATTTCGCCTATAGTGACTTAGACGGCGACGGAAAAAACAATCTTTATGCTGTTGATGCTGATGGTACTGCACATACTGTATACAGTTATAACAATAACGAAGTTGAGTCTTCAGAGTTTAATCAGTGGCAGTACGATAGTTTTTTAAACGACATAGAAAACGTAGAAACAGACGAAGACTTCTTAGATGTTGTCAACAGGTACGAAAGTGCAGGTATAGAGAATAACTCTGTTGTGATGTCTTTTGCAGGCCCCATAAAAACTTCTGGCGAAGACATATTAAAGGAGGTGTTTGGCGAAAGTGGCGCTACTATTGGCGCTGGTGTTACAATTACTGTAGAAGATCTAGGAGCTATATTAACTGGTCAGGTAAGCTTTGAGGATTTTGTAAGAGACATTTTTATTCTTACTAAAGGAATTTTAAATTTACCTATTCCTGATTGGATTCCTATTCCTGCTGTACTTAAACTACCAACTATCGGAGATATCTGGGATAAAACTTTTGGCGGGATTATTGAAGATGTACAAGATAGCCAATGTAGCTCAGTTGGTGAATGTGCTGGCGAAGTTGGTGATGCTGTAGTTGGTGCTGTCGGTGACTTTGGAAATACAGTAAAAGATAAAGTAACAGACGTTTACTGCAGTACTTTTGGTTGTCCTGATACCGAAGGTCAACCGGACGAAGGTGTTTTACAAAACCCTGAAGATGCAGTAAAAGAAGTTTACGAGTGGTTAAAAGGTATTTTTGGAGAAGACCCCCTCAGTATGCCTCCTTGGATTTGGGGTGTTATTGGAGCCGGTATTCTTGGTAAAGAAATCTTGGGCGGTCTGGAAGACATCTATGGCACAGATGTAGACGATGACGGTACTATTGGTGTTCCTCCTGTTACGCCTGTGTACGGCCCAGACGACCCTAATCCTGACTGTGTTACTGCAAAAGCACAAACAGACGCAGACGGAAACTGTGTTTGTCCAGAAGGTTTTGAGTACATAGAAGCAAGTAAGTCGTGTGAAGATGCAGGGCCAGTAGTAAACACAGTTGAAGAAGACTGTAAACAAAAAGGCAGAGAGTATGACGAGGTTACTGATTCGTGTGGGGATTGTAAACTTCAAAACTATGAACCTGATGATATATCTGGAGACTGTGTAGAGGTTGTTAATCCTCCTCCTCCGACTATAGACTGTACTCAACCACAGCCTGCATCCACCCCTAGTTTTAATCCTGCAGATAACGCAGCGCATTCTGATTGGGAAGAAGCGTGTGGCGCTACACATTGTCCCGATGGGTCTGTAAAACCAGAAAGTGGTGTTTGTGGAGAACAGCCTCCTACACCCTGTAATAACGGTGCTACATTAGAAAGTGATTGTTTAGAATGTCCTAACGGGTCTGCACCAAGCGCGCACGAAGGAGGAGACTGTACTAAAGACCTAATTACAACAACACCAAACCCAAACGTTTTTAACTTTGATTGTAGTGTAGATCCTAGACCAACAGGAGCATTAACATTTGACTTGGTAGACCAACAAAAAGCGTGGGATCAACAGTGTGGTGGAGGTGGTGGAAGTTTTAACTGTGCCTCTCTAAACAGAAGCACAAACGAAGACGGGTCTTGTGGCGATTGTTTGCCCGGATACGTCCTAGATGAAAACACGGACAACTGTGTTAAACAAGAAATACCTGTAACAACGACACCTCCTACTACTACTACTTCCACACCTGCTAGTAGTGGTGGAGGTGGTGGAGGCGGTGGCGGTACTTTTAATCCTGTTGTTCGTGGTATTTCGTATGCAAAGCAACCTGTGCCAGACATTTTACCAGCTTCTTCTCTTGGTATGTTTACAGGAGCACAGCCCACGCAAAATACTCAAAAACTTGAGCAAAGTATTGTTAAAAGTTTATTTCCCGAATTTTCTTCAAGGTTTTTATCATGACATATTTAAATTTGGTCAACAACGTGTTAAGGCGTTTACGTGAAGACGAAGTATCTAGTGTTGCTGATAGTACTTATAGCAAGCTGGCGGGTGACTTTATTAACGACGCTAAAAAACTAGTAGAAGACGCTTGGGATTGGTCGGCTCTTAGAACAACACTAACTGTAACAACTTCTTCTGGTACGTTTAACTATGTTCTTACAGGCTCGCAAAATAAAATTAAAGTACTAAACGTAATTAACGACACTTCAAACTTAACTATGGAATACCGATCTCAACGCTGGTTTGACGACAAGTACTTAATAGGAACACCAGCATCAGGCACTCCTGAGTACTACACGTATAACGGTGTAGATTCTGATGGTGACACACAAGTAGACGTATACCCAAAGCCAGACGCCGTTTATGACTTACGGTTTAATTGTACGCTTAGGAACGCTGAGCTTAGTGCTGATACTGATAAGTTAGTTATTCCTAGTCAGCCTGTGATACACCTAGCAATAGCTATGTTAGCTCGTGAGCGAGGCGAGACAGGCGGTACATCAGCACCTGAGTACTTTGGTATTGCTGATAAGTTTTTGTCTGACGCGGTTGCTATGGACGCACAGAAGCACCCTGAAGAAACCATCTGGTACATTCCGTAGGAGCCTGATGTATGGCACAGCCACTACAAAGTATTAATTTAGTTGCTCCGGGTTTTAAAGGAGTAAACACAGAAGACTCTCCTATTGGTCAGGATTTTTCTTATGCTGACATTGCTGATAATGCTGTAATTGACAAGCGTGGGCGTATTGCTGCCCGTAAAGGTGTAGAAGTTGTTACTACTAACAAGACTGCACTAGGTACTGACTACGTACACAAGATTCATTATTTTTATGATGATGCAGGTAACGAGGTAGTATTTACAGCAGGTAACAATAAGATTATGACAGGGACAACTACCCTGACTGATGCTACTCCCGGCTCGTACTCTATAACAGCTAATAATTGGAAGATAGTAAACTTTAACGACAAAGCGTATTTTTTCCAACGTGGGTTTGATCCTTTGGTGTACGACAACGCAACGGGATTACGTACATTTACTGTAGCTAATAGTGGTGCTACTAACGCAACATTTAAATGTCACGAAGCTATTGGTGCTTACGGACGTATGTTTATTGTAGATAATGCAACAGACACACAAACTATTTATTGGTCTGATTTACTTAGTGGTTCAACTTTTACTGGTGGTTCTAGTGGTTCTATAGATGTGTCTAAGGCGTGGCCTGACGGGTACGATGAAGTTAAAGCTTTAGCAGCGCATAATAATTCTTTAATTGTTTTTGGCGAACATAGCATAATTGTGTACGGAGGAGCGTCTAGTCCAGCTAGTATGTCTATAGTTGACACAATAGCTGGTGTTGGGTGTATCTGTAGAAACTCTGTTCAGCACATTGGCACTGATGTGCTGTTTATGTCTCAGAATGGTTTAAGAAGTTTAGGCCGTACTATACAAGAAAAGTCACTGCCTATATCTGACCTAAGCTTGAATGTAAAAACTGAATTAATTAATTTGATTAATACTAGGACGTTGCCTACAGCGTCTGTGTACAGTCCTGAAAATTCTTTTTATATTATTGTGTTTCCAGACCAACAAACAGCATATTGTTTTGATTTAAAAGGAAGGCTTGAAAACGGAACGTACAGAGTTACTAGGTGGACCTCGCTTCCTCACAAGTCGTTTGAAGTTAAGACTGACGGTACGTTATTTGTAGGAACAACTGATGGATTAGGAACGTACTCAGGTTACAGAGACAATACAGCAGCGTATCGTTTTAGGTACTACAGTCCGGGTTTGACGTTTGGTGACCCGTCTAAACTTAAAATGTTAAAAAAACTAAAGCCAACACTAATAGGTGCTAACAGTTCTGTTGTGTTTATAAAATGGTCTTATGACTTTAACACAACGTATAGCACTCAAGAATTTACGGTAGGTAATCAAACTCCGTTTTACTTTAATGAAGCAACTTCAGAGTACACTGTTGCTGAGTTTACTGGTGGAGATCTAACAACCAGACCTACTATTAACACTACAGGTAATGGTTCTGTAGTAACAATTGGTCTTGAGTCAGAAATAAATGGTTTTGCTTTATCTCTTCAAGAAATCAACGTATTAGCACTTATAGGTAAAACAATATGAGCAATTATACAAAGACAACTAACTTTGCTGCTAAAGACAGTTTGAGTTCTGGAGATAGTAATAAAGTTATTCGTGGTAGCGAGTTTAATACAGAGTTTGACGCTATTGTAACTGCGGTTGCAACTAAAGCTAACTTAGCTTCTCCTACATTTACTGGCACTGTAACAATTCCTACGTTGACACTTACAGGTACTTTGTCTACAGGCACAATTGACGGAGGAACTTACTAATGCGTTTAGCAGCCCCCGGAATTGATTTAAATACAGGCTTAATGAACCCTAATTTTGCTACTTATAATTCTATAGAAACTATCAACCCAATGATGGGACAAAACACCTCTATAGAAACTATCAACCCAATGATGGGAATGATGGGACAAAACACCTCTATAGAAACTATCAACCCAATGATGGGAATGATGGGACAACAAACTAATCTTAGTGGTCGTCCTGCGAGTCCCTATGGGTCTGGAGGTGGTCGTCCTATGGCACCAATGATGGGACAACAAACTAATCTTAGTGGTCGTCCTGCGAGTCCCTATGGGTCTGGAGGTGGTCGTCCTATGGCACCAATGATGGGACAAAACACCTCCATAGAAACTATTAACCCAATGATGTCGGCTCAAGGAGAAACTGCTTCAACAGGAGGAACAGAAGACGACGGTAGTAGTGAATGGCTTAGCAGTCTTTTCGGTCTTTTAGGTCTTGGCGCTGGGGTTGGTGCTGGTGGTGCCGCTGTTGCTTCTGGTATGGACAGACTTCAACAGATCGGCCAGCAAGCTGTAATAGGAACTCAAGTAACAGACCCAGAAACAGGTCAGGTTGTAAATATACCCGGATCTAACCAATTAGCTCAACAAGCAGTAGACATGTCTCAGTTCCAGCCGTTTACAGTTACTACAGCAACTGGTGGTCAGTTTGGTGCAACACCTACTATTGATCCAGAAACAGGACAAATTGTAGGCCAAGGCGTTACTATGGGCCTTTCTGACCAAGAACAATTTATACAAAATATGTTGATGGGACAAGCAGAACAAGGTTTGTTTCAAGGGCCGTATGGTGAAGCACAAAGACAACAAGCAGCACAACAAGCATTTGGTTTAGGTGGTCAGTTTATGGGCGCTGCTGGAACACAACCGGCAGACCTTAATCTTCTTCGTGGACAGTTTGCAGGACAAGTGGGTGGTTTGTTAGGGCAACAGCCTAACCCAGCTATAGGTCAGTTTGGACAACAAGCATTAGGCATGGGTGCTGCTGGTTTAGGACAACAGGCTCCATCTGATGTTGAAGCACTTAGGCAGCAGTATACTCAACTAGCAAGTCAAACTGCCGGTAGAGCTTTACAGGACACAACAGGACGAGAGGCTGACGTATTTGAGCGTATTAGAGCCACACAACGTCCTGAAGAAGAACGACAGCGTTTACAGTTAGAAGAGCGTTTGGCTCAACAAGGACGCTTAGGTGTACGTACAGCGATGTTTGGCGGTACTCCTGAGCAGCTTGCGATGGCTAAAGCACAGGAAGAATCACAAAACAGCGCATCACTAATGGCTATGCAACAAGCACAGTCAGAGCGTCAACAAGCTGTTAGTGAAGCTCAGACGTTTGGTGGGTTGTTTGGTCAACAAGCAGGACTCTCTAGCCAACTTCAATCAGCAGCACAACAGCGGTCTGCACAGCTATCACAGCTTGGGCTTAGCGCACAGCAGATTGAATCTCAGTTGCAGTCTGAGGGTCTAGGCAGAGCAGCTACAGCGGCTGGACAAGCAGGTCAGATGGCACAGCTTGCTGGTGGACTACAAGCACAACAGGCGGGTCTTGGCGCACAGTTTGCTGGACTTGGTAGTCAGTTGTCTATGCAGGATATGGCTGCACAACAAGCACAACAACAACTTTCATTGGGTGCATTAACAGGTGCTTACATGCCACAAAATCAGCTTTTGGCTGCACAACAAGCATCACAGCTTTTCCCGCAGTTGCAACAGCGTGGTCAGTTGTTTGGTGCTGGTCAGTTTGGTGAAACTTCTATGGCAGGTCTTGAGGCTATGTTGGTTGCAGAGCAAGCTGCTGCTAATCTGTTGGGTGGCATAGGATCAAATGTTTTAAGTGGTTTGTTTAGTCCTATGGCAACAGGAGACGGTGGTATAGGCTCTTTGTTTGGTAATGTGTTAAGCGGTTTATTTGGAGATGGCTAATGGCTAAGTTTTCACAAACATTTTTACAAGGACTGCTTAATAGTCCTATGCAAGAAGGGTTATTTGAGGCCGCTAAGGGTCTTGGGCAGACGCCTGCTATTATGGGTTTGCAAAAAGAACGTAAAGAACAACAAAATAAAATGGAAGAAATAATTTCTGGTGGGCCTACTCTTGAGCGTATTGCTCAACTGCGTTCTATGGCTGCTAGTATGGCTGTAACAAATCCTAAAAGAGCAAAAGCGTTAGTCACCGCTGCTACCAATATGCAAAAGCAGTATGACGCTGAACAAACAAAAAAAGATCAACAGTTTACCGGGATGGCTCAAAAAATAGCATCTGATGCAACTATTGGTAACATTGCCGAGTATGTAGATGGTTTAAATATTCCAGCTTGGAGAAAACCAACAGTACTTAAACAAGCTACAGAACAACGTAAACTTATGGTTTCTGCACAAGAGAACGCAGATGTACGTACTCTTTCTGACGACTATCAAAATTTTATTAAAAAACACAGATCAATACTTGATGAAAATCCTGCGTTTCAAACCGCTATGTCTGTTATGGAAAGAGAAGACGGAAATTTTGCAGTAGGAGAAAGACTACTAGCCGCAAAGACTATCCGAGCAATAGTAGACAAGGAAATAGAAAGACAAAGCACAGCTCAATTTACTACTGCTTCTGTTCAAGCACAAGCTACAGGGTTTATTAATAATTTTATTGAACAAGATAGTATTTCTGCGGGTGTTTGGGGAAGAGATGCAGTAGAAGCTGCTCGTGAAGTATTTAATAGTGAAGAGTTTAGAGACGAGTTTGTTAAGTTTGTCGGCGCTGAGTATGAAAAATCTCCTAATATAACGGCAGAACTTGCTGTTAAAAATGCTTTGGATTTTATGGGTGAAAAGTACAGTGACAAACTTGAGTTTGGTAGGTTAATAAACATTGAAGAAGATGTATCTTTAAAGGAACAACGAGAAGAAATAATTGTGTATCTTATGGACAAAGAAGATTTAAGTAGAAAAGAGGCTATAAGAGAGATTAACAGGCGTCAAGCTGCATTAGCTATAGAAGAACAAAACAAACCGGTAGTACCACCGTTGCCACCTGCTGACACAACACCGCCACCTGCTGCCACAACACCGCCAATGCCTCCGGGTCGTAATCCTAGATTATCTTATCCCGCAGTAACGCCAGAGCAAGCACAACGAAGAAATAGCGTATCGCAAGGCTTCAGCACTTATAATAGAGAAGCCGCACAACGACGAGAAGACCAATCTTTGTTTACTGGTGGAAGACCTACAAGGAATTAATAGCTAATGGCTGAAGTTAAATCAAAAACTCTTAATCCTGTCTCATCAAGTGATCTTCCTACGTGGATGAATGATCCTGCAATGCTTGATATGTTAGAAGGTTTAGGTGTTGATCCTTCTGAAGCAGCGCCTAATTTTGATCTTTGGTTTAATACAGTAAAAGAAATTGAGTCTAGCGGCGGGTGGAATACATATAATCGTTCTTCTTCTGCTAGAGGGCCATATCAAATACTAAAAGGTTCTTATCCTGTTATGCTTAGGAGAGCAATTCGTGTTTCTAAGCAGCAAGGTAAAGAGCCTGAAAAATGGATGACTGATGCGCTTAAAGATAAAGACAGAGATCCTTCTGATTTATCGGAAAATCAAGTTAGACGTTTAATATTTTTTGATTTACAACAACGTCCTCAAAAAAACAAAGAGGGTATAGGCACTGACAAGTTGCTTGTTTCTCTTGCTAAGGGTAATTGGGATGCAGGCCAAGACCTATACTTAGATCATCATCATACAGACAGAACAGATCAGCCTACTTTAAAAAGAAGCAATGAAAAATTTGCAGAAGTAAAAGATCAAGTAGTTGTTTCTTTTTCTGAAGATATATTAACGCCTAAAAATTTAGAAAGTAAACCTATTGAATCTATCAGTCTAGGCGACTTAAGAATTACAGATGAAGACGTTACTACCAAAGGTTCTGAATCAACTAAGTTAGGTGATTTAAGAATTAAAGATGAAGAAGCATCTCAACGTAAATTAGAAGAACTTACTGACTATGCGGCTACGTTTCCTAACGAAATAGATCGTAAAAAACTTGAAGAAAAACTGCAAGAAGTACGTGTTGATGCACAACGTGTACCTGAACAATTACTTTCTGAAGTTACTGTACCACAACGTAACTTAGTACCTGAACAATTACTTTCTGAAGTTACTGTACCACAACGTAGTCAAAAAGAAGTACCTGTTCCGTACACTGACTATACAACTGCAATGGATCAACGTCTAGCAGAAATTACTGTACCACAACGTAGTCAAAAAGAAGTACCAGAAGTTGACCCTGTTGATGCTTATCTTAAGCGTGTTGTTGAATCAACGCCTCGTCTTGAAGCTGAATTAGCCTCTACACAAATGAAAGCTATGGAGCCTAAAGTACCGGATGAAATAACTGTACCACAACGAGAATTAAAAATTGTACCAGAAGTTGATCCTGTTGATGCTTACTTAAAAAAAGTAATACAGCCTCGCTCTGTTCCTGTTACTCCTCAACCTCAAGCTGTTGCACCTGAACCTGTTCGTGAACGTGATCCTGTTGATGCGTACTTGGAAAGAGTGCAATCAATTAAAGATAGAGATAGGATTGGTTTAATAAGAGAAGTAATTTCTGGAACAACTCTTCAATTTGGTGATGAACTAGAAGCTTTAATGTCTGATGAACCATATGAAGTAGCGTTAAAGCGTATACGTGAAGAGATGGCTGATTACGAAATGCGTAGTCCTCGTGCTTCTTTTTATGGGGAAGTTGCAGGAGCAGTCCCAACAAGTGTTAGTCTTATTAGTGGGTTGCGTGCTCTTGGTGTAACTTCTGGGGCTGCGGCAGGTGCATTAGAAACGGGTGCCTACGGTATAGGTAGTGGTGAAGATACTATAGACAGATTAGAAAAAGGTGCTTATTACGGTGCAGGTGGTGCCATTGTAGGTCGTATTTTTGACAGTATATTTGATCCACAACTAGGCCGTCAGGTTGGCTCTGTTGATGAACTTAATTCACAGAAAGCTGATCTTCAAGAAGTGCTGTTACAAGAAGCAAAAGTTAATCGCCCTACTGCTGAGTTAACTAATGATGAGTTAGCTACACAATTAATGTTAAGAGAAATAGAATACTTAGGAGATGTAGTAGGTAGACAAGGTGCTGACCCTTCTGACTTAGGTAGTATGTTAACACGTATGCGTGATTACGCTATTGATATGGGCGTAAACATGAAACAGTTAAACAAAGTCTACGTTTCTAACAAAGAGATTAAAGAGTTAAGGGAATTAATAAACCAACCGTTTAACACATTAGAAGACTTAACTTTTTTGCGACAAGACTTATTAGATATGACTACTAAACGTCTTATTGCTGATACAAATAATACTATACCACAGGCACAAAGCACTATTGTTAAGTTACGTCGTTTGGCTTCTCCTATTGCTACACTAGCTGAAGAAACAGTGGGTAAGGCTTTTGCTGAACGTATTATACGAGGAATGAACCGTGTTGTTCGTGGTCAAACTGTACTAGATAAAATGTGGAAAGGTATGGAACCGTTTCGTGAGTTAGCACAAACAAATGCAAAGTTTAACGATTCATTATTAGACGCAACAAACTCTCGGTTGTCTTTAGAATTTAGAGAAAAACGTCTGCAAACTGCCATTAACATAGCCAAAGGTAAGATAGGAAAAGGTTCAGAAGATAGGCTTAACCAGTTTTTTGATGACAACTTAGAGTTTTCTATGCGGTATCGTAGAGAAGTAACTGCGGGTGACTTGTCTCGTGCATGGATGCATTCTAACTTAACTACTACTGGTCAGGATGTTAGTCTTAGGTCATTTAGAAAAAGAGCAGAAGCAAAATCAGTAGACGCAGCTTCTAAAAATGTTACTCGTCCTTCTATGAAAAAGTGGAGGGAAAAAAATAAAGATCCAAGCAAAGACTACGAAAATATTTTTGATTCTCATTGGAGATGGCAACGAGAAACACTGACACGTATGGAGCTAGGTAAACAGCTTGGTTTTCGTACAGCAGGTAAACCTCTTGTTGCTAAAGGAAAGAAGACATTAGAGGAAACAGCAGCTAAAGAAGCTGGGTTATTTAAATTGTTTGATGATCGTATTATTGAAGAAGCATTAAAGCGTGAAGGTTTATCTGAGGTGCAGATTAATAACGCAAAGCAAATTATTGATGATCTTGGTATCAATGCTAACAAGGGTATGTCTCACGAGTTAGAACTAGTACGCAGTCTTGGCTACGTAGGTACTATTGCTAATCCTTACGGCGCTCTGATGAACATACATGATTTGTTTAATGCCTCATTTGAGTTAGGTGTTAAGAATGTACTAGGCGCTTTGTTTGGTAAAGGCGGTATTACATTTAATCCTGCTGATATGGGACTAGCTCGTCAGGTTTTTGGTGAGTTTGTACGAAAAGCAAGGAAAGGAACAGACCAAAAACTACTCGGTAAAAAGGTAAGTGGTAATCAATTTTTAGAGAATGCAGCACAAGCTAGTGAGTCCTTGTTAGAGTGGTCAATGAAGTGGTCTGGTTTTACCAAGTTAGATCAATTTGGTAAGAGCCGTATCATGGGTGCTTCTTTTCGTAAAGCAAGACAAGATGTAGCTAATGGTAGTTTTGATAACAAGTGGCAGTACAGTTTTAGTAGGCCTGAAATAGATCAGTTAAAGAGAGACATAGCTGCTGGTAATACTAGTAGTGAGTTAGTACGTGATCTTGTTATGTTTGACTTATTTAGATTACAACCTATCAACGCTGCGGCACAAACTGCTTTTGGTTTAGCTAATCCTAATGCTCGTATCTTTTATATGCTTAAAGGTTTTGCTATCAAGCAGTTTGATTTAATGGAGCGTAGAATTTACAAAGAGTGGAAGTCAGGTAACAAGAGACAAGCCTTACAAAATGCAATGAGATATTTAATTTTATCTGGTGGTGGTTACGGTATTGTTAACGAAGGCAGGCAGGTTATTAAAGGTGAAACACCTGATCCAGAGCAGGCAGCTATAGGGGCTTTGTATCAAATAGGTTCTGTTCTTACGTTTGGTGCAATGGGCGCTAACGACTACGGCTATGATAAGTTTATGAGCGATCCTGCTAACGCTGTGGTTTCTAATATTATGCCTCCTGTTACTGCTACTTTTCCTGCTGCTGTTATAGAAGACACGGCTGATGTAGCACGTGCGTTGTTAGCTGGTGATACGCCCAACCCAATACCAAACACGTCGCTTGAAGCACTACCTATTATTGGTAAAATTATAAAGGGGTTTACAGACGAATGAAAGACGACAAACACACAGACAAGCACACAGTATCCTACACATCTATTGACTATCACAGTATGTGTCAGCGTTCTAAAGATCGCATCAAAAAGATGCAGAAGGAAGGAATACCTACGCCCCATGACTCTAAAGATAAGCCAGAGGACGTAGGTAAGTCTAACGGTTACTCTGTGTTCTTTATGTCTTAGATTT
>Ga0209336_10000356_pt1 | contig 23574 bp, 5 predicted proteins | sample LinPmetageLP32_FD_184042 | JGI IMG/M metagenome (GOLD analysis project Ga0209336, IMG submission 184042) | Marine viral communities from the Pacific Ocean - LP-32 (SPAdes) (version 2) | ecosystem: Environmental > Aquatic > Marine > Oceanic | place: Pacific Ocean | collected 2009-08-23
CGGATACTGTGAAGAGGGGATATATAAACACAAAATAATAGTTCCATCGTATGATGAGAATGGAATGTTAAATTATTTCGTAGGTAGAAGTTTTTATGACACATCATTCAAACATAAGAATCCTGATGTATCTAAGGATATAGTTGGGTTTGAGATGTTTGTTAATTGGGATATGCCAATCGTAATTTGTGAAGGGGTATTTGATGCAATGGCAGTTAGAATGAATAGTATTCCATTGTTTGGTAAATCACCACAATCGGAATTACAAAAGAAAATAATCAATAAGGGAGTAAGAAGTGTGTATTTAGCGTTAGATTCTGATGCATTTAAAAACTCACTAAGATTCGCAGAATCCCTTATGAACAATGGAGTAAATGTTCACATCGTTGAACTAGAAGATTCAGACCCTTCAGAATTAGGGTTTAATAATATTAATGAAAAGATAGAAAATACTGAATTACTTTCACTAAGGAAGTTAATGGAGTATAAGTTATTAGGTGTATGAGAAAATCAAAAAGAATTAAGTATGATGGTACAATCAAAAAGATTTACCACATAGCTGATGTACATATCAGAAATTTAAAAAGGCATAAAGAGTACAGAGAAGTGTTCGAAAACCTATATAAGTACATAAAATCATCCAAAACTGATGATAGCGTTATAGTCTTATGTGGGGATATTGTTCATGCAAAAACGGATATGACACCTGAGGTTATAGAGATGACACAAACATTTCTAAAGAAGTTATCAGATATGTTACCAACTATTTTGATACCTGGTAATCACGATGCCAATCTAAATAATCCAAATAGGTTAGATGCATTATCACCGATAGTAAACGCATTAAATCACCCTAATCTACATTATCTAAAAGATGATGGAGTTTGGAAAATGGGTGGAATTTCCTTTTCACACTCGTCTGTATTTGGGGATTCTAAAGAAATTATACCATCTGAGGAAGTACATGGTGATTATAAGATTGCCCTATATCATGCACCTGTAGATAAGGTTAAAACGGAGTATGGGTATCAATTAGAAAATAAAAACGTTAAGGTCGATTCATTTGATGGTTACGATTTAGTTCTATTGGGAGATATTCACGTACCAAATCAATCACTAAACGATGAGGGTACGATTAAGTACTGTGGTTCTACGATTATGCAGAATCATGCCGAAGCTAAGTATCCTGAACATGGAATCTTAGTTTGGGATGTTGAAACAAAAGAATCAAAGTTTGTTCCGATTCACAATGATTACGGTTATGTAACTATAGATGTAGATAATGGTGTTGTTACTGGTAATCCTAAAATACCCAATAAATCTAGAATGAGAATTAGGGCGAAAGATACATCTCAATCTCAACTAAAGAAAATACTATCTGAGCTAAAATCAAAAACTAAAGTACAGGAAGTATCAATACAGAAGGTATTGGCAGATACAAAGGATAGTTCAGATTCATCATCAATTGTTCTTCAAAATGTAAGAGATATTGCATTTCAAAACCAACTTATAGAAAAGTATTTATCCGATAAGTACGTTATAGGTAAGGAAGAGTTGGATATTATAGGTGGAATCAATCAGGATATAAATAATAAATTGGGTGGTTCTAAGGGATTAAAAAATATTATATGGAAACCAAAAACATTTGAGTTTTCAAATATGTTTTCATATGGGGCGAATAATGTAATCGATTTTTCACAAATGAAAGGTGCATATGGAATCTTTGCACCAAACGCTAGTGGTAAATCATCTCTATGGGATGCTCTATCATTTTGTTTATTTGATAGATGTTCTCGTACTAATAAAGCATTAGATGTTTTAAATTACTCTAAATCAAAGTTTAATTGTAAAATTAATTTTGAGATAAATGGGGTAGATTACTTCATAGAAAGAATTGGTAAGAAATCTCCTAAAAGGGGAACTGTAAAGGTTGATGTAGATTTTTATTGTATAGTAGATGGTGTAACTCATTCATTGAATGGTGAAGAGAGAAGAGATACAAACTCTATAATCAGACAGTATGTTGGTTCATATGATGATTTTATTCTAACTGCAATGTCTAACCAATCTAATAGTAGTGGATTCATAGAAAAATCACAGAGAGAAAAGAAAGAACTTCTTGCTCAGTTTTTAGATATGAATGTGTTTGAAGAATTATATCAAATAGCTAACGAAGAAATTAGAGAATTAAGTGCATTACTAAAAGATTATAAGAATCAAAACTTTACTGATAAGTTGGTTACGGCCAAAGAAGATTTCAAATCTAATACATTGGTATTAAAAACTACGCAGAAGAGATTTAAAGAATATAATGATAAAAGAGTAACAGTTCGTTCCAATATCTATGATTTAACTTCTACACTTAAACCTGTAGATAATACGGTTAGGGATATCGATTCACTAATTAAATTAAAAGATAACCTAAATGAAACAATTCTTAACAAATCATCAGAATGTACAGATTATAGAACTGAACTTAAAAAAACAACTTCAGAATTAAATTTACTAAGTGATACATATAATTCATATAATTTAATAGAATTAAAAGCAAAACACATTCAGTATGAAACTATAGTAAATAGGTTAACTGAATCAGAAGAGGTAATAAAAGATTCAGAATCTAAAATAGAACACGCTCAAAAACATTTAGATGGAATTGGTTCGTTATCATTTGATGATGGGTGTACTCATTGTACAAAGAATAAAAACACTCCATTTGCAAAACAAGCACATTCATTACAATCTGAGATTATAGAGTTACAGGACAAAGTAACATATAATAAGAAACAATGTTCTACACTTAGATTAGATAAGTTTAAGTATGATGTTACTACAATTCTAACAAAAATATCAGATATTAAATCTAATATAGATTCTTTACAAAACGATAAAGATAAATTGGAATTAACAAACAAATCATGTAATTTAGAATTATCTGAATTAAAAACAAAATTAAAATCTGTAGAAGATAAAATAAAAATATCTATAAAACAAAAAGAATCTGTATCACATAATGAAAAGGTTCAGGTTAAAATTAATGAATTTAAAGAAGAGTTAGATGATATTGATTCTACTATTTTTGATATAAACGATGAGATTATAGATGTAAATGGTAATATAAGAATTGCAGATAATACAATACAAACTGTAAATGATTCTATTGATAAGTTAGAATCAATGGAAAAGAAGTATGAAGGGTATGAATATTATCTACAATGTGTAAAGAGAGATGGGATACCATACCAACTAATTTCAGATGTACTTCCTAAGTTAGAAGTCGAGATAAATAATATACTACAACCAATTGTAGATTTTCAAATAGTATTAAGTACAGATGGTCGAAATATAAACTCATCAATAGCATATGGTACAGATGAATTCTGGCCATTAGAACTAACAAGTGGTATGGAAAAATTTATATCATCAGTAGCAATTAGAACCGCTCTGGTTAATGTATCAAATTTACCACGCCCAAACTTTATAGCAATTGATGAAGGATTTGGTTCTTTAGATACGGATAACTTTAATTCTCTATATTTATTATTCGATTACCTAAAGAATCAATTTGATTTTATAGTTACTATTTCACATATCGATAAGACACGAGATATGGTGGACCAAATTATAGATATAACAAAAGTTGATGGATTTTCGTCAATCAGATATTTATAGTTATAAAAAGAATATATGGAGATTGAATGTCTTTAGTTTTTAAAAAATCGTTTAGGGAAGATGTTGGTAACGCTAATGTGTTTATTGATGATAAATCTGCCTCATCCCCAAACTACTTCCGAGTATCAGATGTACCTCAGATTCTTACTAAAGGTAAGAACCTAATAAGGGTATCTGGTCACCCAACCAATTTAAAAGATGGAACTCAGGTATACATAGATATCAAAGATTCTAATGGTAATTCTATATATTATGAAATACCTGATTATATTGAAGATGATAAGAGTAGAGTACTTTCTATTTGGATATATCATGATAAAGGTGATGATAACACAGCAAATGGAGAGGCAACTATTACATTAGTTGGTATTGCCACAAAAGATGAAAATGGTAGAACCATTCCTCCAGGTTATAGAAATAAAATAAATGTAAGATGGCAAGTTAAAGTAAATGTTGATAGAGATAGAAGTAGTATTACTCCAATTCTATTCAATACCACAGTATCTCAACCAGAACTATCCTTATCAGAAAGTATAGAAGTATATCAAAACCAACCACAAGCTGGTAACAAATTAAACCTAACAACTCAAACAGGTACAATTAAGTATATACTTAAAGGTAGAACTCCATTAGTACAGATAACAGATGGTAGTACTGAATTTAACCAAGAGATGTTAAAGAGTTCTGTAGTTTTATCAAACTATGAAACACCTGCAACTCCAATATGTAAAAAAGGAGAACCAACTAATTTAAATTTCTTTAGTGGTTCTATATTTAGAATATTAAATAATACCACCGCTCAATTAACTCAACCATATACTGCAAAATTTGAAGATAGAGAAGGTTTACGACATCAATACGATTCAATAGAGGCCTCTCAATATTCAATACAATATTTCCAAAGTGGTTCAAATGTAGATACGGAAAACCAACGTTCATTCGTTAATATTTCATTTACAAAAGTAGACCCAATAGTAGGTATCGTTGATAAGATAAAAGTATTACAGAAATCAGATGGGTTACCAGGAGAGTTCGAATTATTAAACGAAGTTTCAGTACCATTTACTTCTTCATTTAGTGTTAAGATACCATTACCATCTGAAAACTTACAAGACCCTAAATTATTAAAAATACAATATCTCAATTCAATTGGTGAAATATCAAGAACTGAAACTACAATAGGGCCTTTTGTGTTTGAGGGTGGAAATCAATACATAGGTGGTTCAAAAAACTTAATTAGTGGTTCTATTTTTATATCCAATACATTAGGTTCTGGTTTAGAAATAGGTGGAGCAAGTAGTGGATTCATGCGTTCTGTTGGATTTGAAGGACAAACATCAGCATCATTAGGAAAAGCACCAGGTGGTTTTGTAATCTATAGTGGTTCTGGTAACTTACAAATGGGTGTCGATACTTTAGAAGGTGTTGGTATGCAGATGATAGGAGATAACGATGATAGACACTTTATCTTTTCAACTGCCAACGGTGGTAACTTAGATGTTAAAACAGATAAGTTCTTTATTGGTACAAACAACACTCAGTTTATTAGTGGTTCGAATTCCAACATTGAAATTAGTTCATCACTATTTCACTTAGACCCAAAAAACAATAGTTTAGTTATTGGGGCAAATGCAACAATTAACGCCGATTTAAGTGTAAACAATATATTCTCCCCAGCTGGAACAAATATAAGTTCATCTAAGGCGGCAATAACTGCACAAGGTTTCGCTAAGTTTACATCCGCATCAATTGGTGGAATTAAATTAGATGATAATAAATTATTTACAGGAGATGGAACTTACAGTAACTCTAACACTGGGTTTTATGTAGATTCAGGTTCTCAATTCTCATTAGGTAATAAGTTAGTTTGGAATCCAACAACACAGGCATTAGTAATTAGAGGACAACTACAATTATCTGATGGAAGTGATGTGGGTAATGCTCTTGCAGCGGCAACTTCATCGAATACTTCTAAAACAGTAGCTTTAGGTGCTAGTAGTTATGTTGTTACATTTAACTCATTAGGAAATCAAGACCCTACAGGTCAAAGTATAACATTAACGGCAACACAACAAAATCATACTGGAACTGTATATTACGAATTCCGTAAAGGTGGTTCATTACAAGGAAGTAGAAGTACTACAAACACATTTGTAGCAGACCAATCAAATGAACTACCAACTGCATCAACACCAGTTACATATGAAGTAAAAACATTTGAAGTTTCATCAGGTGGTACTGCGATTGCAAATGATACTTTAACACTATTTGGTGTTCAGGGTGGTGCGAGTGGTAGTGATGGTTCTGCAGGTTCAGATGGAACGGATGGAACGGATGGACAAGATGCAGTTACTGCATTCTTAACTAATGAAGCTCATACATTTGCAGCTAATCCTGATAAGAGTATCGTATCTTTTACAGGTGGTTCAACTGATATGATTGTATTTGAAGGTATAACTGATAAAACAAATTCTTATACATATAGTAGAAGTTCATCAACTTCGGTTAGTTCTTCTATTAACTCTAATACCATTACTGTAACATCAATGGGACACGATAGTGGTTCATTAATAATCACAGCAACTTCCGCAAGTACATCACTATCCAAAACAATGTCATTAGCAAAAGCAATTGCAGGACAAACTGGTTCAGATGGAACTGATGGAGAAGATGGTTCAAATGGATTGGATGGTTCTACTGCAAAAACATTAACGGCTACAGTTGATTCACAAGTATTCGCTTTCGATAACTCTGTTGATACAACAGCAACACCAACAAAAATTACATTCTCATTTAATCAACAAAACTTAAATGCAGCGATTGGTAGTTCCGATATAACGGTATCAACTGCTGGTGGTAATGTAACTAATTTTGGATTTGATAATAACGGAGTTACTAATAGTGGTGGAAAACATAGTGGTATATCATCAGGTAGTATATCATTTACAGGAGCTCTAAATAGTGGTGGGTTAAATTCTACTAAAACGAATTTACCTGTAACAGTATCAGTTTCCAAAGATGGTTTAACTGATTCTATAAAAGTATTTAAAGTACAAGGTGGTGATACTGGTTCAGATGGAGCCGCTGGTTCAGACGGTACTGATGCAGTAACAACATTCCTTACTAATGAATCTCATACATTTACCGCTCAAAGTAATGGTAGTGTAATTTCCTTTGTTGGTGGTTCAACCGATATGGAAGTGTTTGAAGGAGTTACTAATTCAACATCAAACTATACAATATCTTCTTCAAGAGGACCAGGTGTTGTTGCAAACGATAGTGGAAACACAGTAACAGTAACCGCATTATCACATGATTCGGGTTCTGTAACAATCACAGCAACTTCTGCAAGTGTATCACTTAGTAAATCGATGTCATTAACTAAATCTAAACAAGGAACTGCAGGTTTAGCTGGTTCAGATGCCAAGTTGTTATCACTATCATCAGATTCACAAGTATTTTCATTCCCATCTGCATCTTCATCTACTGCAATTGATAATGATATTTTAGTAACAATTAATCAACAAAATTTAAGTGGAACTGTTTCCGTAGGTGATTTCACAATAGTTGATTCTGGTGGTAACACATTATCAGACCCAACACTTAAAGCAAGTGTAACATCTGGAACAGGTCAAGTTAGTGGTTCTATTACATTTAGTGGAACTGTTGGTGGTAATAAAACTAAGTTACCATTAACGATAACTGTATCTAAAGATTCTTTAGAAGATTCTTTAAAAATATTCAAAGTAGAAGGTGGAGCAATTGGTTCGGATGGTAGTGATGGTTCAGATGCAGTAACCACATTCTTAACAAACGAATCTCATACATTCCCTGCTGATAATAATGGTTCTATTGCATCATTCGTTGGTGGTAGTACGGATATGGAAGTATTCGAAGGTGTAACCAACCGAACTTCAAATTATACAATATCCTCATCAAGAGGGCCAGGTGTTGTTGCATCGGATAGTGGTAAAACTGTTACGGTATCCGCCTTAGGACACGATAGTGGAAGTTTAACTATAACAGCAACTTCAGCAAGTGTATCTTTATCTAAGATAATGTCTTTAACAAAAGCAAGACAAGGTAGTGATGGTTCAGATGGAACTTCTGCAAAATTATTAATTGGTAGTTTAGATTCTCAGGTATTTGCATTTGATAATGTGGCTGATACATCTTCAGACCCATTAGAAATATTCTTTAGTTTCCAACAACAAAATTTAACAGCCGCCATTGTTGCATCTGATTTAACAATTACAACTGCTGGTGGTTCGAACATTACAAACTTTGATTTCAACAATGCTAATATTAGTAGTGGAACAGGTATTGTAAGTGGTTCTATTGTATTCTCACAGGCATTAAATAACGGTGGTGCAGCGGGAACTAAATCAAATTTACCAATTAACATATCTGCAACCAAAGATGGTTTACAAGATTCTGTTAAAATATTTAAAGTAGAAGGTGGTACTTCAGGAGTAGATGGACAATCTGCAAGAACAATGATTCTAACAAATGAATCTCATACGTTCGCATCCCAACCAAATGGAAGTATTATTTCATTTACTGGTGGTGATACAGATGTATCGGTATTTACAGGTACAACAAACACCACATCTGCATATACAATAAGTTCTACCTCAACAACATCTGTTAGTTCTTCTATAAGTTCTAATACAGTTACCGTAACTTCGATGGGACACGATAGTGGTTCATTGATAATTACTGCAGTATCTGCAAGTGGTGATGCTGGAGAAGTTAGTTTAAGTAAACTTATGAGTTTAACTAAAGCTAAACAAGGAACTGATGGTGATGATGGGGCCGCTGGTTCAAATGCAAAAACTATCACAGTAAACGCTGCATCTCAAATATTCGTAAAAGCACAAAATGGTACAATATCACCTTCATCAATAGTAATCTCAGCAAACGGACAAAACTTAACTCAGGCAGGTGCATTTAGTACAACTGCTGGAACTTTAACTTCTAAAACAGAAAACTCATCTGGTGGTTCTGCAACAGTAACAAGTGGTAACTTCGTAGATGGAATGGTTGTAACTTATACAACCGCTGGTGGTGATGGAAGTTTAACGGATAGTGTAACACTAAAGGAATTAGATGAAGGTAGTGGGGCAGTATCTGCTTTACTTACTAACGAATCACACGTTCTTCCTGCAAGTTCGGTTGGAGTTGTATCTTCGTATTCAAATAGTGGAACATCAATAGATGTTTATGAAGGGGCTACTCAATTAGATTATGATGGTAGTGGAACATCAAATGGCCATTGGACAATCGGAACACCAACAATTTCTCCAGCTGGAAAAATAACAGTAGGTTCTATTTCTGATTCAACAAACACAGCGGTTGTTGGTAATCATTCTGCTATGGATAATAGTACTGATTCAGTAACTATAACATATCCGATTAGTGGTAAGACACAAAACGGAACGGCATTCAGTTTTAATAAAACTCAAACATTAACAAAATCTAAAGCAGGTACAGATGGTACGAATGGAACTAATGGTGTAAATGGTACATCTGCTAAACTATTAACAATAACACCAAACTCACAAGTATTTGGATTTGATAATTCAGTTGATACAACAGCAACTCCATCTTCAATAATATTTACAGTAGCTCAACAAAATTTAGCTCATACAATAGATACAGGTGATATTACAATTACTAAAGCTGGTAGTAGTACATTAAGTACACCATCTTTAAGTGGTACGATTAGTGGTGGAACTGGACAGCAAACATTTACAGTTCCTTTTTCATCTCTAAATAAATCTGATTTACCATTAACCGTATCAGTATCAAATAACGCAAACAATCTTTCAGATACAACTAAGATATTTAAAGTAGTTGGTGGTGATACTGGTTCGGATGGGGCCGCTGGTTCAGATGCAGTAACTGCATTCTTAACCAATGAGGCTCACACATTTGCAGCACTAAACAACGGAACTGTAGTATCATTCGTTGGTGGTAGTACGGATATGGAAGTATTCGAAGGAGTTACTAATTCAACATCTAATTATACAATATCCTCATCAAGAGGGCCTGGTGTTGTTGCAAACGATAGTGGAAACACAGTTACAATTACGGCATTATCACATGATTCTGGTTCGGTTAATATTACAGCAACTTCTGCAAGTGTTAGTTTAACTAAAACAATGAGTTTGGTTAAATCTAAACAAGGAACTGCAGGTTTAGCTGGAGCTGATGCAAAATCAGTTTCAATTGTAGCTGATTCTCAAACATTCGCATTTGATAATTCGGTTGATACAACCGCAACACCTTCATCTGTAAACTTTGTAGTTAATCAACAAAATTTAAGTGGTACGATTGCAACATCTGATATTACAATTACAAAAGCAGGTGGTGCTACATTTACAACTCCATCATTAGGTGGTTCTGTAAGTAGTGGTACAGGTACAAGAACATTTGTATTACCATTCTCATCATTCAGTAAATCTGATTTACCACTTAATATTGCAGTATCTAAAGATTCTTTAAGTGATTCATCTAAAATATTTAAAATAGTAGGTGGTGATACTGGTTCTGATGGTTCTGCTGGTTCAGATGCAGTAACTGCATTCCTTACAAACGAATCTCATACATTTGCAGCAGATTTTAGTGGAAGTATCGCCTCATTTACAGGTGGAACAACTGATATGGAAGTATTTGAAGGAGTTACTAATAAAACTTCTCAATATACATTTAGTAGAACATCTACCACATCGGTAAGTTCATCTATTAGTTCTAATACTGTTACTATAACATCAATGAATCACGATAGTGGTTCTGTAGTGGTTACTGCAACTAAAGGTAGTACATCACTTAGTAAAACAATGAGTGTTGTAAAATCTAAACAAGGTGGAATTGGTGCAACAGGAGTAGATGGTTCAAACGCAAAAACAGTAACAACAACTGCAGCATCTCAAATATTTGTAAAAGCACAAAACGGAGATATTTCTCCAGCATCAATAGTAATCTCAGCAAATGGACAAAATTTAACCCAAGCGGGAGCATTCAGTACAACTACAGGAACGTTATCATCAACATCAGTATCTGCAGCTGGTGGAACTACAACCGTACTTAAAGCAGACTTTGTAGATGGGATGGTAGTAACTTATACTGCAAATTCAAACGATGGTGGTTTAACTGATAGTATAACATTAAAAATATTAGATGAAGGTAGTGGAGCAGTATCTGCTTTACTTACCAATGAATCTCACGTACTTCCAGCATCATCTGCTGGTGTTGTATCAGATTATTCAAATAGTGGAACATCAATAGATGTTTATGAGGGAGCTACTCAATTGGATTACGATGGTAGTGGAACAACAAACGGACATTGGACTATTGGAACTCCGACTGTTTCACCATCTGGAAAAATAACAGTAGGTTCTATTTCTGATTCAACAGATACGGCAGTTGTGGCAAACCATTCATCAATGGCAAACGATACGGATTCAGTAACTATAACATACCCAATTAGTGGTAAAACATTAAATGGTACATCATTTAGTTTTAGTAAAACTCAAACATTAACTAAATCCAAAGCAGGTACAGATGGTGCGGATGGAGATGATGGAGTTGATGGTGCGGCTGGTTCTGATTCTAAAACAGTATCATTAACGGCGGCAAGTAATGTTATTACATATAATGCGGCAGGTAGTTCACCTTCACCAAGTAGTACAATAACATTAACAGCAACATCACAAAACTTTACAAACGGATTCTTCAAATTTACAGGTGATGGAATATCCGATGAAACATCTTATTCAAATGGTAGTGGAGCAAACTCCGATACATTTAGTTTCTCAGTACCTTCATCATATTTCTCAACTCCAAAAACAATTAGAGTTGGTGTATCAGAAGCAAATCAAAGTGAATTAGCATTCGATACAGTTTCAATTGTAGCAGTTCAACCTGGTACAGATGGTTCGGCAGGTGCACCTGGTTCTGATGGTACTTCTGCAATTACAGCATTCTTAACATCCGATGGTGATATAGTTCCTGCGGCAAACGATGGAACAGTTTCATCATTTGCTGGAAGTGGAACTGAAATGATTATATTTCAAGGGGCAACTGATGTATCATCTGCATTTAATACTGTAACAAGAACAAACTCTACAGGTGTTACATCTGCATTAAGTGGTAAAACATTATCAATATCAGGATTAACACAAGATAGTGGTACTGTTATTATTACAGCAACTTCCGCAAGTGGCGACCCTGGTCAATTAGCAATAAGTAAAACATATTCAATTGGTAAATCAAAGGCAGGTGCTACTGGAGATACAGGAACCGCTGGTTCAAATGCAAAAACAATTGTAGTTAGTGCGGCATCTACAATATTTGTAAAAGCACAAAACGGAACAATCACACCTTCTTCGATTGTTATTACGGCAAACGGACAAAACTTAACAACAAATCCAACAGGATGGAGTACAACAGCTGGAACTCTAACATCAGATTCTAAATCAACATCAGGAGGTTCGGCAACAGTAACAAGTGGAAACTTCGTAGATGGTATGGTTGTAACTTTTACTACTCATGGGAACGATGGAAGTTTAACGGATAGTGTAACATTAAAACAATTAGATGAAGGAAGTGGTAACATAACCGCAGTATTAGATAATGAAGCTCACGTACTTCCAGCAAGTGCGACGGGTGCTGTATCATCATACGCAAATAGTGGAACTACGATAAGATGTTTTGAAGGAGCAACCGCATTAACATTCGTTACAGGTACACCAGGTACTGGAGAATTCGGAGTATCAGTAGGTAACACTGCAAACATCACAGAAGGAAGTATAACAGATAGTGGAACATTCTGTACGATTGGAAATCATAGTGGAGCTGCTGATGGTACAGACCAATATGTAATTACATATACAATTAGTGGTAAAACATTAAACGGAACAGATTTTACAACTTTCACAAAAACACAATCATTAACAAAATCAAAAGTTGGAGCAACAGGACCACAAGGTAATCCTGGAGCAAACAATCAAGATTTCTCATTCTTAGGTGCGAGTTTAACTGGAATTGGACCAATTGGTTCAGCAGGTTTATTAATGACTTCAAATGTATTTGGATTCCACAATGGAATAAGTGGAACAAATGGAGCACTAACAGATTTTACATCATTCTTAGATAGTAGTGGTAATTTTTATTTAGGTGGGAATGCTAGTGGAGCAACTAATCCAACTGATGGTTATTTCGCATGGAACAATACTGATAAATCATTATTGATTAGTGGTTCTAAAGCAAGAATAGATGTAGATAAATTTTTCGTAGGTAAGTCAACTACACAATTCATTAGTGGTTCAAATGGTAACATAGAAATATCATCTTCTAAATTCCATATTAAACCTGATGGTGATATTATTGTAAAAAAGGTTACTGCCGATGATGGAACTATTGGTGGGTTTACATTAAGTGCAAATGAACTTACGGCAACTAATTTTGAATTAAATCCGAGTGATAAACGAATAACTTTAGGTTCTGGAACAGATATTTTTATAGCAGATGGAGATGAAGGAATTCAACTTGGACATGGTACTTTTGCAAGTGCTCCATTTAGTGTAACTAAAGCTGGTGCATTAAAAGCTACATCAGGAACTATTGGTGGATTTTCATTAAGTAGTACTCAGATTAATTCTTCAAATAATAATTTAATCCTAAAGGCATCAGGACAAGTTACCGCATCTACTCTATTATTGACTGGTGGTAAAGTTGCAGGAATGCCTGTTAGTTCGGATGAAATATCAGTAGGTGAAGTTCTTAAACTAAAACAATCTGGTCAAATAACAGGTTCATCTGTATTGTTTAGTGGTGGTAACATTGGTGGATTCCAATTAGAAAATAGTTCATTATTTCAAGGAAGTGGTAATTTAATTGCAAGTGCTAGTTTTACAATCTTACCTAGATTTGGTGATTATGGTTCTACTAGTCCATTTGAGTATGAGCCTAAACTTGGAAGTAACTCATTTTACATTACTAATATTGAAACAAATTTACCAACGGATAAATTAGATTTAATTTTAAAAAGTGGAACAATATTATCAGGAAGTAAAGTTTCAGGAGCTACAGCAGGATTATTCGCATCTGGTAGTAACTATTACAACAACACTACAACTCTAGCAGATATAGATAATTACGACCCAGTATCACAACTTCTTACTTTAAAACCAGGTTTCAATCTTGGTTATTGGATAGAGTTAAATACGACAAGACGAATTTACGCTGTTGATGGAGTTACATATACCCCAGACGGAACAAATGAACCTGTATTTGATGTATCATCTAAAACAACATCATTTAGTGTAGAACAAAAAGATATATCTAATTTAATCCTAAGTTCATCAGGTAACTTTAAAGCTAAAAGTGGTAACATTGGTGATTTTGCTATCACCAATACAGATATTGAATTAATTAGTTCTATTGAGGATAAAAAAGAATTACCAGATTTTAGAGTTTATAGCTCAACAACTTTACCTTCAGCTGCAAGAGTATTCGACCAAGCTAGTGATAATGGTGGATTTCCTTTAAAACTTTACATAAAAAAACCAAATAATCAATATTACGATGGGTGGGAAGTTGAGAGAATTTCAAATGCTGCACAAAATGGTTCAGATGCAGGATTTGGAAACTATATATCAATTAAATCATCTGCTAGTAGTTCACTTAATAACAATCTAACTCCAATAGTATATCAGAGTTCAGAATTACCCGCATTAGGAATTAATAATTCTGTTTGGCCATATAGTGTGACTGCTTATGGATTTTCATACGTTCCAATTACTACTAACACATTAGGTGAAAATGAAAATTGGTACTTAGAATACTTTACAGAACCACCAACTATAAATGGTGTTTCTTCAGGTGGTATAGCTTCAGGATATCCTGGTTATGAAAATGCATTAGTTTCATTCTTATCACAATCTATTGTAGATACACCTGAGGTATTTCGTGTATTCGCACATACTGCATCATATGTAAGTAGAATGGAATCAGAGTTTAGAGGAGAATCTGGAGTTTGGATTAATGATGAATCATCTTTTCTCAATGGAACATTTGATGAGTTAAATAATCTACCTGCAAATAATTTCCAACAAGCAATTCTAATTGATGGTGGTGGACAAAAATTCGAAAATATAGGTGTTGCACATTATAGTAATCAACTATTAGGTGGTGTTTCAAATGAAAATAAAATTAATTTTTGGCAAAACCCACAACAACTACTTGGGGGTAATATTCCCTGGCCAGACAAAGTAGGTTTTGATTTAACTACTGAAGTACACGTCAATGTAAAGGACCTTAATAAATTTACATCAAGTATCTCAACTGGATATTTAAAAACAGGTGAATCTTCTACCCAATATTGGAATTCCACAGACCAATCTGGAATGAAAATTTCAGAATTATTACAATATCCTTTTTTATATAATGAAAATTATGCAAATGATGGTATCTCTCCAGAAGATGCTCATAAATTATTAAATCTCACATTAAATGATAGTATCCCAGCTAATAGTTGGAATAGTGTAAATGCAGATGAAGCTTTACGTTCTATGGGATTTAAACTCACACAAACAGCATCCATAGCAATTCTACCATATGCAGATATGGCCATAGATGCATTTGGAAATTATAACCAATCAGACTATTTGTATTCTCCAAATCTAGCGTTTGATGAAGCTTCAAATTTTAAATTTCCATCATTATTATATGATTCTAACACTGGCCTAAGTAATAGTGGTTATACAGATACAAGAAATAATTCTTCTGAGACTGGTGGAAGTAGTAGACATTTATTAGTACTTAACAAGGGATTCTTTCTTAATCCATTATGGGATAAGGCCTTATCTAATAATGGAAGTGGTATTAATTTAGTAGTTGAAAATACTCCAGCAAACTTTTCCACATCAGATAGTGCGTGGACACGATTTCATGCCGATTATGGTGGAATACAATATAATCAAGAAGATATAACTGCATTTGCAGGATTACCATTTGAAATAAATCATTCATATGTAACAGGTTCTTCAGCATTAAGTAGTAAGGCTATTCTTAAAAACGCAATCTATCCTGATACGATTAATGTTAGAGGTGAAATAACAGCAGATAATGACAATGAAGGTTTTGGTAATGGGGCATTTGAATTAAATGAATGGTTGAATACCGGTTATGATGATAGAACTATTACTAATAGAATTAGTGATACCGTTATAGATACTAATCTATCAACTTCAGAACAAGCTGCTTTTAAATCAAACTTTGGAAACCGAGCATATACAGGAGTAAGATTTCACTTCTCTCACGCTGTTCCAACAAGATTTGGTGATGGTACTATTAGAATGGGTACTACATCTGGTTCATTTAGAGAAGGTAGTGTATTAAAAATAAGTGGTAGTGGTGCTATTTCATCATCTAATTATTTCCAAAAACCAGATGGAACTGTAACAGGTTCTAAAGTTAGTTTCTTAGGTGGTAAAATATCAGGTTCAGATATGTCTATTACGGCAAATGAATTTGATTTTAAAACAGATTATGGAAATATTAAAGGAAATTCAACTACGTTTGAAATTAGTTCATCATTACTTAATTTAACTCCAACCAGTTTAAATGTAAAAGGTGAGATACAGGCAGAAAAAGTTTATGGACAAGATACATTCTTAGCAGGTAAGATTGTTAATACAGGTGTTACAAACCCAACATTCCCATCTGTAAGATATAATTTCCCATTTGTTGAAGTTTACGCAACAGAATCATTGGATGTAAGATTAGCAACTGGTAGTTTCTTATTGAAATCAAACGGTCGTACTACATCATTCCTGGCCCATACAGGTTCTACAATAGAAGGAAATCATAAATCATTTACGTTATCATCTGGTTTACATACAACACCACAGTTCTTAGTTCCTATAACAAATGATGGTGTAGGGTATCCTTCTGAATTTAAGAGTTGGAAATCTATTAGTGGTGTTGGTAAAGATTATGTATTTGTATCCAATGTATCAGCGACAAACGCATCTGAAGCATCTGCTAGTTTAGGTTCATCTTTAATTGGAAATCAATTAGTACTTAATCACGCAACAGCTTCTAAGATACTATTTAATTCAGCATCAAACGCATTTAATTCTATAACAACAAACACTATTAATTTATATGAAATATTAAATAGTAATAGAGAAAATGTTAATCTTCAATTTGGTATTAGAGGAACAGCACACCCATCAACTGGTTCATTTAATGGATATAATCCTGAATATCTAGTTGAGGTTATAGAATCATCAGGTTCTCAAGTAGTTTGGCAAAAATCGTATAAAGATACAGAAGCAACACATAAAAATTGGGCGATATTTGATATTCCAATGACTGATGTTGCTACTTTTTATAAACAAAACATTCCATTTACTTCTCAAACTGGTTCTATAAATGAAGGTAGTTATAGTGGAAATATTGATGAAGGTTTAAAAGTAAAAATTAGCATGAGATATAGTGGTTCATCTGTTATGGCTACTAGATTATCAGAAGGTACTCGATTCGGTGGTTTAAATACAGGAACAGAATCATTTACTTTAGGATTCGCACTTACTGAAATGAGAATGGTAGAACCTGTTAGAGCTACTTCGATTGATACTCAAACAGTTCACTTTAAAGATACTTATATGACTTGGCATGATAATCCTGCCACTACTGGTCATTATGGAAACTTTGTTCCTGAGTTTACTTCATCTGCAACAACTTCTAGTTTTGCATTAGGTGCACCAAAAGAAAAGTGGGATGCGATATATCTAAATCTAAAAGAAGATAATATTGTTTCTCAAATTGTAGCACCTGTTACTGAATCAAATAAATTTGTAAGGATAAATACAAATACAGGTAAACTATCATTCACATCAGCATCAGCTGGTAGTGGTGGTGGTTTAAGTTCATACTCTTTACCATTAGCAGCAGCAGGTACAAGAGGTGGTGTTAAAATTGGATATACTGAATCAGGTAAAAATTATCCTGTAGAACTTTCATCCGAAAAGATGTATGTAAATGTACCTTGGACAGATAACAATACAGTTTATACTCACCCAACACATCCAGGAGATGATATAAGTGTTGATACAGGTGCATTGACAGGAGCAACTGTAATTAGTGATTTAGATTTTAATGTTACAACTGATACTGCAGGACACGTTACGGATGCCAACGGAACAGTTGCTACGAGAACATTAACCCTAGCAAACTTAGGATATACAGGAGCAACCGATGCAAACAACTATAGTTTCCCTTACACAGTTTCAGCCACCGCTGGAAATAGTACGGTAGTTCAACGAAATGCAAGTGGCTATATTTTTGGTAATTACCTAAATATGACAGGAACATTTGCAAACGGAGGTGCAACTGGTACATTGAGCTTCTTTACAGGCACAAATGGAAGTGATAATTATGGTCGTTCATGGACACCTGCTCAAGCAAGAACTGCACTAAATGTAGCAGATGGTGCTAATGTTGGTCTACCACTATCTGGTGGTACTATGACTGGTGCTATTGCGATGGGTAATCAGAACATTACAGGAATTAATACTCTTATTATAAACGACCCTGGTCCAACTGAAGGTATAAGTTGGAATGGTGGTAATACAAAAATAGTTGAATCACCAAATGATTTAACAACAAACTCTGCAGGTAACTTACAATTTGTATATGGTACAACTCGAAGAATGACTATCAACAGTACAGGTGCTGAAGTTAATGGTAATTTAACTGCAACCGAAGTAACCGCATCGGGTAATATTATAGGAGCTTCTCTCATTGGGCCATCATTTGGTGCACAAACTGGAGCTCCTGATTCTACAATTTGGGCAGTTAGTAAACAATATCCTACTTGGGGTATATTTTATGATGAAGGTACTCCTGATGTAATTCAATTTAAAGCATCTGGAACTACAAAAGCAACTATAGCTTTAGATACAGGAACTTTTACTTCAACTGCGTTATCTGGAACTGGAAACAGAATGGTTATTGCCAATGCTAGTGGTGTATTATCAACACAAGCAATACCAACAGATACAAACACAACTTATACCGCAGATGGAAACTATGGTATGACTTTAAATGGAACTGCGTTCCGTTTGGAAGATGATAGAAGAAGAAACTCATCCACTGCAGATATCTACACAGGTAATACTCATGATTATATTTTCTTTGATGCATCGCATGGTATGAGGTTTTATACTTCTGGAGCAGAAGAAATGAGATTAGAAAATGATGGTGATTTACACGTCGATGGTGATGTAATTGCATTTTCTTCAACAGTATCTGATGTGAGATTAAAAGATAATATATTTACAATAAAAAATTCACTAGATAAAATCAAAACACTTAGAGGTGTTGAATATGACTGGAATTCAGGTAGTAGAAAAGGTAAACATGATTTAGGTTTGATTGCACAGGAAGTGGAAAAGGTTATACCTGAAATTGTACATAACCACACATTACCATTAGTGGATGATTCAGATACAGTATATAAAACTGTGGATTATGAAAAACTAACGGCAGTATTAATTGAAGCAGTAAAAGAACAATCAGAAACGATTGAAAAATTAGAAGAAAGAATCAAAAATTTAGAAAAAGGTTCTAATAATTAATTAAACTATATTTATTACTATGGGAAAACTAATCAAAGAATGGGTTAAGGGAATCTTAACCGAAGGTATCGAACAAAAGGTAGTAGTTTACGCTGGTAGATTTCAGCCTTTTCATAAAGGGCATAATGCTACATATCAACACTTAGTAAAACAATTTGGTAGTAAAAATGTTTATATTGGAACATCCAATAAAACTGATAATCTTAAATCACCATTTAAGTTTAATGAAAAGAAAATGATTATGATGAAGATGTTTGGAATATCATCATCTAAAATTGTTCAAATCAAAAACCCATACGCTCCAAAAGAAATTATAGGTAAGTTCAATAAAGATAAAACAGCATTTATTACAGTTGTTGGTGAAAAAGATAGATATAGATTAAAAAGTAAATACTTTGAACCATATCATCCAGATAGAATTACAGTAGGATATGAAGATAAGGGTTATGTTTATGTAGCACCAGCTCAAAGTGGTGGTATTAGTGGAACTGAAGTTAGAAAGTTATTATCATTTGGTAGTGATGATTCTAAAAAGAAAGGTTTTAAAAAAGCATACGATGGAAAGTTTAACCCAAAAATATATAAATTTATAACAGATAAATTAGGTAAAATATCTACTAAGATGGAAAACTTTTTATCTACATTTGATGTTAACAAACTAATATCAGAAGCTTCATCAACTCAGGCAAACAGAGGAACTGTTGATGATGGGCCGGGTGCATATTATGGTAATTCAAAATCATATAAAGCAGTTGCAAAAGAAACAGCAGAAAGATTAGGTTGGACTGTAGTTGATTATATACTAGGTACTGATGAAGAAACTATATATGATTTATTTGATGGTGGGATACCAGATAAATATCCAGCATCATTCTTCCCATCAGGTGTTGCAGGTTTAGATGCACAATCACAAAGATATATTGATATGAAAGGTTCACCTGCATATAAAACTTGGGCAAAACATATTACAAAAGTAGCTACAACAGTAGGATATAAGTTAGTTGATTTCTTAGATGCTGAAAAATCTATTGATAGTTCTAAATCAGAACCAACAAAGGTACAAGAACCAAACAATACAAATGACCCTTCTACAGAAACCTTTAAAAAGTTAAAAGAAGGATTGATTACTGAAGGTGGAGCATATGGACATATGGCTCACCCATTTGATACGGAGATGAATCTAACGTTTGGTGATTTAAAAACAATTATATCCAACGCTTTAAATGGTAAGTTAGAATTTACTAGAGAAAAAACAGATGGACAAGCACTTGCTATTAGTTATAGAGATGATAAAGGTTTAATCGCCGCTCGTAATGGTGGACACTTAAAGAATAGTGGTGAAAACGCATTGGATATTAGTGGAGTAGCTTCTAAGTTTCAAGGTAGAGGTGGATTAACCGATGCATACAATTTTGCTATGGAAGATTTATCAAAAGCAATTAAAGGTTTATCAAAAGCACAAAGAGATAAAGTATTCAATCAAGGTTCATCCTTTATGAATATAGAAGTTATATTCCCAACATCAGTAAATGTGATTCCTTATGGACAACCACTTTTAGTATTCCACGGAACAATGGATTATGATGAGAATGGAAAAGCAATTGGAGCTGATACTTCATCTGCTAGAATATTAGCTGGTATGATTAAACAAATCAATCAGGATGTTCAAAAGAATTATACAATTCAAGGACCACCTGTTGTAAATCTACCACAATCGGTAGAACTTTCTAAGTTACAAGGTAAGTACTACTCACAATTAAACAAAGTTCAAAAAGAATTTAAACTAAAAGATTCTAATGGTGTTGCAGATTACCATCAAGCATGGTGGGAACAATATGTTGATAAAAATTCACCATCTACATTAGATAACAAAACTAAAATGGCGTTGGTTAAAAGATGGGCATTCTATGATAACTCATTTAGATTAAACAAAAAGAATATTACAGATTCTAAAGTATTAGCATGGGCAACCAAAACTGATAAACAGGATAAAGCAAAAATATCTAAAACAAACCTTCGTAAATTCGAAGATATATTCTTAGGTGTAGGTGCAGATGTACTTTCATTTATGAGTTCAGCGTTAACAGTTAATCCTGATAAGGCAGTTAGAGATATGAAGAAGAGATTGGATTCCACAATAAAAGAAGTTGGGAAAAGTGGAGACCCTAAAAAGATTGCAAAATTAAAAATGGAATTAGAAAGATTAGCCGCCGTAGGTGGTAAAGATAAGATTGTACCAAACGAAGGAATCGTATTCACATACAAAGGTGGAACGTATAAATTGACTGGTACATTCGCATCATTAAATCAGATTTTAGGGTTATTTTACTCTTAAAGAATTTATTTTCATATTTATACAAAACAATAAGTTATGGCAAAGTTAAAAAATATTAAAGCGGTAAAAGAAATGTTAGGTGGGGAACACAAAACCCAAACTAAAAAAACTATTTCTTTTGCTGATAAAGTATTTGTAAAAAAAGAAGTTGGGGAAACTTGGATTGATGATAAAAATCAAAAGTGGGAACAACGAAATGGTTATAAAGTTAAAGTGGGGAAATTATCCAAACTCAGAGAAGAGTTAAAAGAGTTTCCAAACTGTAATACAAAAAATAGTTCTTGTAATTGTACAAATCCTGGTCAAGCTGATTTAAAAATGAAAGCTATACATGGTATGTGTTTAAATTGTGTTGTAGAAATGGAACATGAATTAAAACTAAAAGGTGAGTATAAAGAATATGAAAGAAAGAAATTATTAGCAAATGCAGAAGCTTGGTTAAAACAAGCGGAAGTTGAAAAAGATATTTTAAAATCTACTCTAAAGGCTTCATATGTAAATGAAGATGGTTCAATTGAAGATTGGGGTGAGGGTATGAGTGAAAAGCAATTGGTAGAAAAAATTGATAACGGTTTTGAAAAATTTAAAGAAAACTTTATAGATAAACTTAAAAATGAACAAAAAACAGATTAAAGAATATTTAGAAGGACAATTCAAATCATATTCATCAGATGGTGTTAACGAAACATTATGTGTTGAATATTCTGTGTCTGATTTATACGAACATCTGTGTACTGAAAACTTAATGACTGAAGATTTAAGAAAGTGGTTAGGTACAGGTAAAACAGGCTCAACCTCAGGTGGTGGATGGGATAGGTACGGAAGTGAAGGCCAGAAGTTAGGTAAGTGTGGAGATGGTAAAGAGGGTGGTGCATACGCCGCTTGTTTATCACAAGAAAAAGCCAATAAGTTAGGACCGAAGGGTAGAGCTACATTTGTAAGAAGGAAAAGAGCAGCACAAAAGAAAAGTGGTGATTCCAAAAAAGGCGGAAACCAAAGTAAAGGTAAAAAACCTACAAATAGTAAAACAGGAGCATAACAATGAATCCAAGATTAAACAAAAAAGTTAAAAAAGATTTAGATGCATATTTCAAAGGGTTCAGAGGTTCAGACCCAGAAGTACATCATGGAGTAAAACATATTCTAATAGGTGCATTAAGAGATGCAAACTTTCATAGTGAAGCTAAGAAAGTAGATTCAATGTTCCCTAAAGCAAAACAATCTAAATATGCTGGTAGAAAAGATTTGGAAGATTCAATCGAACAGAATCATGGTGAACCAATCGCTAAGGCAGCAAAATGGGATGGACACGATATCATTGATGCAGTAGCATTTTTTGTTTCAATGTTTATTGGTGGGCCTGTAGGTGCTAAGGTATCTTCACTTAAAGAAGGTATGAATGAAAATTTTAGAAGCTTTGTAAATCAATATATCAAAGAAGTAACTCATTCATATGATTATGAAACAATGAGTGGAACAAGAGAAAATGAAACCGATAAAGAAGAAATTAAGATAGGTGAATACCAAACTAAATATTTCCACGTTTGTCCTACTGCATCAACATTGTATGGTGATATAGAATCTAAAGGTGTAGATATGGATATGGCAGAAAGAAGTGTAAGATTATTAGATGCACTTTTCTTTATAGAAGAACATATTCAGAGAGAAGGATACACGCCTGAGAGAGATTATGTAATGGTTGCTAAAAATATAGCAAAAAACATTATGAAGATGGGCACGATGATGGGATTGGAAAAAGAACATTCTTTTGTACAAGGACACGTTGATACAATCATAAAATCAGTTGAAGGTAAAAAGTTAGAAGAAAGAGTAATCGAACTTACAGAAGAAAACAAACCAACTAATCCAGAACTTTGGAGTAGAGCTCTCGCCGCCGCACGAGCAAAATACGATGTA
>Ga0209336_10000357_pt1 | contig 23542 bp, 19 predicted proteins | sample LinPmetageLP32_FD_184042 | JGI IMG/M metagenome (GOLD analysis project Ga0209336, IMG submission 184042) | Marine viral communities from the Pacific Ocean - LP-32 (SPAdes) (version 2) | ecosystem: Environmental > Aquatic > Marine > Oceanic | place: Pacific Ocean | collected 2009-08-23
AAAACTTCAAGACGCTAATAAAAATATTGCGATAATGAAATTGCCTCATAAAACTACTAAGACATTAAAAACAGAAACTAACAATGGTGTTGTAGATACTTCATTAAAAGTAAGAAGACAATTTACAGGTACTTTATCATCTGCTGGTGAAATTACAATCACATGTTCATCTAATGAAACATTTAGTGGTGTTGCAGAAGGTGATTATATAGTTTCGGTTGTATCCACCGGTTCAGGTGGTTCAGGTGCCGTAGGTGATGTATTAAGTATCACAGGCAACAATCATGAAGGTGCAGTTATATTTTCAGCACCGTCTACCACAACTTTAAAACTTGACTTTGGTGCTAACTTTAATGCTCATGTTGTAAAAATAATTGCAACAATTACAAGAAGTACAGTATCATCTAAATCTAAAACTTTAAATGCTTCTCAAACAAAACAAATTGCAACTCTAGCTCTTGCAACTGCTAGAGGTGGTGTAAACATAGGCAAGGCAGATGTATTTGAAGTGGCAAGTGTACATATGGCAGCTAACTTTAGCACTAATGCAACAACGAGTGATATAAATGTTACAGAAAGATACGAATTAGACAATGGGCAAAGAGATAACTTCTATGATATAGGAAGATTAAAACTTAAACCTGGAAAATCACTACCTACAGGAAGACTATTAATAACATTTAGTTTCTTCTCACATGGTGCAGGTGATTTCTTTGATGTAGATTCTTATTCTGGTGTTGTAGATTATTCTGCTATACCAAATTATGAATCAGATACAACAGGCGAAACTTTTGAATTAAGAGATTCTTTAGACTTTAGACCAAGAGTAGATGACGCTTCATCTATTAATGCTGGTGATGGACAAGATAGACAGTTTAGTGGTACAGGTGCTTCAGTATTAGATGTTGCAAAATTTGGTGGCGATGTTACAACTGACCATGAATTTTTCTTAAATAGAATTGATAAAATATTCTTAGATAGAGAAGGTTCATTTAGGGTAGTTAGAGGTTCTTCAGATTTAGTACCACAAAAACCAGAAGATTTAGATAATGCAATGCATTTATACACAATTAGTATTCCTTCATTTACATTAACACCTGAAGAAGTAGATATTAAACGAATTGACAATAGAAGATTTACCATGAGAGATATTGGTAAATTAGAAAAAAGAATTGAGAATGTTGAATATTATACTCAACTAAGTTTATTAGAACAGGCTGCACAATCATTACAAATACAAGACGCTGAAGGATTTGATAGATTCAAAAATGGATTTGTCGTAGATAACTTTGTAGGTCATTCAATAGGTAATGTAGGTGATGTTGATTATAAATGTTCTATGGATTTTGCAAGTGGCGAATTAAGACCAACTCATCATACAAATGCTGTAAGTTTAATAGAAAGAGATAATGATGACACAGCAATTTTAGACGCTGACAGAGCAGATACAAATTATGCGAAGACAGGTGATTTATTAACATTACCATATTCAGAAACAGCTGTAATTACTCAACCATTTGCAACTAAATTAATACCTGTAAATCCATTTGATATATTCACATGGACAGGATTTATTAATTTAACTCCACCTGGAGATGAATGGTTTGAAACAGAAAGATTACCTGAAATAATTACTAACGAAACAGGACAGTTTGACACATTAGCTGCAAACATATCCGGTTCTAATATTTTAGATAATCCTTTTGGTACAGTTTGGAATCAATGGCAAGATTTCTGGTCAGGAACTCCAGCTGATGTAAGTCAAACTGCAACAGGCAGAACTGTTGCACCAGGAAGTGGTAGAAGGAGAGAATTTAGTATTGATACAATTACATCTTCTCAACAAGTATTACAAAACAGAACAGGTGTAAGAACTAGACTTGTTACTGCTGACATGGCAGAACAACTTGGCGATAGAGTGGTTAGTATGAATATACTTCCATTTATCAGAAACAGAACAATTACATTTAGTGCAACAAGAATGAAACCTAATACTAGAGTTTTCCCATTCTTTGATAATGTTGCAATTACAAGTTACATTACACCTACAGGTGGTAGTGAAGGTGGAAACTTAGTAACAGATTCAAATGGTGCTGTATCAGGAACATTTGTATTGCCTGACCCAACTGTGGATGCAAATCCAAGATGGAGAGCAGGTCGTAGAATATTTAGATTGACTTCATCATCAACTGATAGTAGAACATTAGAAGATACAGAAACAGCTGCTGAAGGCGATTATATCGCAAGAGGTATTTTAGATAGTGAAAGCTCAACAAGAGAATTTAGAATCGTAAGAGAAAGTGCTGTTGATGATAGACAAATTACAAGAACATCAACTAGAGAAACCAGAAGATTTATTGGTTGGATAGACCCACTTGCACAATCATTCTTAGTAGATGAGGTGGGTGGCGTATTCTTAACATCAGTAGATTTATTCTTTGGTACAAAAGATACTACAATACCTGTAACAGTACAAATACAAGAAATGGTAAATGGATATCCAGCACCAAGAATTGTTCCATTTAGTACTAAAACATTAAATCCTACATCAGTCAATGTTAGTAATGATGGCACAACTGCTACAACATTTACTTTTGATTCTCCAGTTTACTTGGAAGAAAATAAAGAATATTGTTTTGTAGTAATAGCAATGTGTAATACTTATCAAGTTTATGGAAGTAGAATGGGTGAAAAAACTCTAGACGGAACAAGAACTGTATCTAGACAACCATATGCTGGTGTCTTATTTAAATCTCAAAACGGTTCAACATATACTGCTGACCAAAATGAAGATTTAAAATTTACTGTTAAGAAGGCTGCTTTTACAACAGGCACAACTTCAACAGTTACACTTTCAAATGATAGTGTACCTTCTAGAACATTAGATACAAATCCAATTAGAACAACAACTGGTTCACAAACATTTAGAGTGTTTCATAAGAATCATGGTATGCATAGTACATCAAACAATGTAACGATTAGTGGTGCAAGTGCAAGTAATGGTATACCGGCTGCAACTATAAATGCAACTCATACATCAATATCAAATGTAACTTTAGATAGTTATGATATCACAACAACTGATAGTACAAGTGCTACATCTACTGGCGACGCTGGTGGTGCAAGTGTTGTTGCAACTCAAAACAAAGCTTTTGAGGCATTAAATGTTGCATTACAAACAATGACTGTTCCTGGAACAGGATTAACTTATACAGTTAGACCAACTTCAGGTACTTCTATAAATGGTACAGAATCATCATTCAGCTCAACAAGTGAAGATAATTCTATATCAATAATTGCAAATGATAATGTATACTTTACAACACCTCAAATACTTGCAAGTGATGTAAATGAAACAAATGAAATGTCAGGTAGTAAGTCAATATTAATTAAGTGTACTTTATCATCAGATAATGCAAACTTATCACCAGTCATAGATACTCAAAGAATGAGTGCAATATGTATTAGTAATAGAATGAATAGTCATACATCAGTTAATCATCCAGACTTTAAAGATGATACAACTAATGAAGGTTCAACTTCGGATGCTATGTATGTAACTAGACCTGTTGTATTAGATAATACATCAACTGCTATAGATATTAGATTATCAGCAAATGTTCAATCATCTGCTGAAATAGAATTATACTTTAGAACAACAACTTCAGCAGAAGTTAGAAATGTAAGAGATATATCTTGGACACCTTTCAATACGGCTGGTGAAGAAGATGTAGCTGTAACACCTGCTTCAAATGATAATACATTTAGTGAATATAAATATACAGCAAGTAGTCTAACAGGATTTGACGCCTTTCAAATTAAAATAGTTATGAAAGGAACTAATCAGGCATACCCACCAAGAATAAAAGATATGAGAGGTATTGCATTAGCATTATAATGGCAAGATTAAAAGTAGAAGGTCATGCTAGTTTAGTTAGAGATAATATATCTAAAGCTGTTATAAATACTAATAAGGCAGACTATAAAGAATATATGCACAGAGCAAAAGCAAGAGAAACTCAAAGAGATTCTCTAACCGACGCTATAAAAGAGATAAATAGTCTAAAGAAAGAATTATTTGAAATTAAAAAACTAATTAAAGAGAGAGCATAATGTCATTTACACCAGTCGGAACAACAGATACACTAGAAACCTTTAGAACGAGGTATAATGCAACTAACATAACTATTGTTGATGACGCTTCTGGTACAGTAGATATTACACTTGCAACAGATAGTTTAAAAATATCTGGTGGAACTGGTATCGCTTCTGCTATATCAGGTGATGTTATTACATTATCAGCTTCTGACGCTTCAACATCTGCTAAAGGTATCGCAAGTTTTCACAGTGATAACTTTGCAGTATCAAGTGGTGCAGTTACGATTAAAGATGGCGGTATAATAAGAGCTGAAATAGCTGCTGACGCCATTGACGGAACAAAACTAGCAGATAATGCTGTTAATTCAGAACATTATACTGATGGTTCTATTGATACAGCACATATTGGTGATGACCAAGTTACAGCAGCTAAACTTGCAAACACATCTGTTACGGCAGCTACATATGGTTCTGGTAGTGCAATACCTGTCATAGTGGTAGACGCTCAAGGAAGAATTACAGGTGTTTCAACAGCGGCTGCTTCATCAGATTTAACAATATCAGATTCATCTTCAACTACTGAAGTCATTACATTAGGTAGTGAACATTTAAAATTTACTGGTTCTGGAGGAGTAACAGCAACTATTTCAAGTGGTACTGTAACTTATACTTTTGATAATAAAGTGAAAGTATCATCAAACGATTCAACTTCAGGATTTTTAAACGGAAAACTTGTTGCCGGAACAGGAGTTACTTTTACAGAATCAAATGATGGGTCAAACGAAACATTGACTATCACAGCTGCGGCTGCAAAACCAACTATAACAAGTATTTCACCAAGTGTGATACCTAATACGGCAACTAATATTGTAATTACAGGAACAAATTATGTATTAACACCTAATGTAGACCTTATTGCTTCTACTGGTGTAATAACACAACCAAATACTATCGTAAGAAATAGTGCGACACAATTAACAATAAATGCTACACTTGGTACAGATGGCGATTACTTTATACGAATAGAGAATCCAGATGGTGGTGCCGTACGAAGTGGTACAGCTCTATTAGGTGTTTCTGACGCTCCAACTTGGAGTACAGCTGCAGGATCCCTAGGGGACCTTGCTGCTGGAGGAAGTACTTCATTTGCAGTAGCTGGTTCTTCAGATTCTACTGTAAGATATGATTTGGTCTCAGGTTCTTTACCTTCAGGATATAGTTTAAATACTGCAAATGGTGCTATAACAGGTACAGAAAACAACGCTACATCAGAAACAACTTTTAACTTTACTATTAGATTATCGGATGCTGAAAGTCAAGAGCTCAATAGAGCATTTAGTATCACAGTAACAGTCGGGATGGCTAACTCTGGCCAATTTAACTAATGGCTAACTCATATTTGACAAGAACTCCGAGCAGTGATGGCAATAGAAAAACCATGACTTATAGTTATTGGATAAAAAGAATAACTACTGGTGTATCAAATAATGGATGTGTTATTTGTGATGAACAACAATCATATCCAACTCACAGAATTAGTTTTGAATCTGATGACACTATGATGATTAGGTCAGCAGTAGGTACTAGTGAGAGTAACAGCAGTCAATTGCATTGCAGAACTACCAGAAAATTTAGGGATACCTCATCTTGGTATCATTTTGTTATAGCCATTGATACAACTCAAAGTTCAAATATAAACAAGGTTAAGCTATGGGTTAATGGGGAGCAAAACCTTTCATGGGCAGATGATGGTCCTGATTCCGACCAAAACTTAGATACACAATTTAATAGAGGTGAAGCAATATATATAGGTAATTTAAATGGTGCATACTCAGATATGCAATTAGCTCATTATCATTTTGTAGACGGCACGGCGCTAGCTCCAACAGTCTTTGGTTCCTATAATGGGACCACCGGCGAGTGGGAGCCTATACTAAGTCCATCTAATATAACTTATGGAACTAATGGGTTCTGGTTAAAATTTGAAAATGCTAGTTCATTAGGAACTGACAGTAGTGGGCGGTCAAATAATTGGAATGTTAATGGAAATTTAAAACAATCTATATCAACCCCTAATAATGTGTTTAACACATTAAATAGAAATGAATCATATAATACTAATGTTGCTACTGCAATTAAATATGGTGGAACCGGTTGGGAGGATGCTCATACAGGGGCAGATGGACCAAAAGGTACAGTTGGTAATTTAGCCATGACCAGTGGTAAATGGTATTACGAAATGCAATACATCCATCCATCTATGTATAGTACATTTGGTATAAGTAAAGCAAACTCTTTAGCTGTATCTAAAATGTTGAATACTCAATATCGTGACCCTTTTCATCAAGGAAATGAAGGAGATGGATTTGGATTTCAAGTAGGTAATACTGCAACTTTAATTGGTAGAGGAGATAACACAGAACAGCAATGGCTTACTAATGCAAGTGATGGTAACTCAAACATAACAAAAGCTACTAATGGTCAGGTATGCATGTGTGCATTTGATTTAGACGCTGGTAAAATTTGGTGGGGAATTAATGGTACATGGAATACTGTTCCAAACTCTACAACTGCAACATCATCATCAGACATAGCAAGTGGTAACAATGCTCACAAAACATGGACACCTGATGGAAAGTTTTGGAGAACAGGTCATGCAGAATATAATAGATTTGGAAATGCAGCCGCTCAAAAAAATAACTTTGGCGAAGGAAGGTTTGGGACAACAGCAGTATCTAGTGGTAATGCAGATTCACAAGGTATAGGAGTCTTTGAATTTGCTCCACCATCCGGATTCCTAGCAATATGTACAAAGAATATTAAGACTTACGGATAGGAGAACAGTATGGCTTATACAACAGTAGCAAAACCTAAATCACATTTTGATGTGAAAACCTTTCAAGGTAGCTCATCAACAAAAACTATAAGTGGAGTTGGATTTAAACCTGATATGGTTTGGATTAAAGACAGAACTGGTGCAAATAAATGGGGTTGTTATGATTCAAATAGAGGTGTTCAAAAATGGTTAATACTTAGTGAAAACTATTCACAAAATGGTGTAACAGATATAACAGCAACATCAACTTCTTTAGCAAGTTTTACCAGTGATGGATTTACTGTGTCAGCAATGTCGGCACAACCAATAAACAATACAAATGGAAATCAATTCTTAACTTATATGTGGAAAGCAAATGGTGGAAGTACATCATCAAATGACGCTTCTGCTACAAGTGTTGGAACTATTGATTCAATATATCAAGCTAACACTACAGCAGGTTTTTCTATCGTAACTTATACAGGCACAGGTTCTGCTGGAACTTTAAAACACGGACTTTCTGTAAAACCAAAGTGCATAATCGTTAAAAGAGTAAATGCTGCTGAGGGTTGGGAAGTTTATCATGGAGATGATGGATTAGTTTCAGACCCACAAACAGATTACTTTGAAATAAATACGGATGCTGGAGTTGCTGATTCAGCTGATAGATGGAACGATACAGCTCCAACAACAGCAGTCTTTTCAATCGGTACTCATGCTGGAGTAAACACCAATGGCTCAACTTATATAGCTTATGTCTTTGCAGAAACAAAAGGATTTTCAAACTTTGGTACATATCATGGAATAACTGATAATGCTAATGGTCCATTTGTTTACACAGGATTTAGACCAGCTATGGTTATTGTTAAAAGGCGAGATGGTACAGAAAGCTGGATAATACAAACAATAGCTGGTACAAAGATTGTTAAAGATAATAGTCAAGGTAGACAAGGAAACCTAATAGAACAAAAAATGTTTCTTAATCTTGGGGATGCTGAAAACAGTGGTGGAGGTGATGTTGATTTCTATTCAAATGGATTTAAACCAAGAGATACTGATGGAGTGCATAACTGGACAGATTATAAATATGTTTATATTGCTTTTGCAGAACACCCAGTAGTAGGAACTAACGGAACAGTAGGTTTGGCTTTTTAGGAGAAATTATGGCAAGTTCAGTTTTAAAAAAAGTATTTTCAAGTGATGGTAATAGAAGAACCATGACTATTTCATTTTGGATGAAAAGGACAGTAATAGAACTTTTGGAACATGCCCTAATGGGTACTGGAAGTGATGGCAATGTAAATTCATCTATAAGATTTGAAGCAAATGGAACATTAAAAATATTTGATTACAATGGTCAAGCAGGTCAATGGATAGTTACAACTCAACGAAAATTTTTAGACGCTACTTCTTGGTATCACTTTGTATTTGTACTTGATTCTACACAATCAACAGATTCAGAAAGAGTGAGGATATATGTTAATGGAGTAAGAGAACCAGTAAACACACTATCTAGTCCAACTTGGCCTAACCAAAATACAGATTTTAACTGGAACAGTGCAGCTCAATCTTGGGCAATAGGATGTCAGCGTTATGGTGGTAATAACTCAAAATTTTTTAATGGATATCTAGCTCACATTAATTTCATAGATGGCTCGGTAGCTTTACCAGCAGTATTTGGCGAGGCGGATTCGACCACCGGCGAGTGGAAGCCTAAATTAAATCCCACAGTAACTTATGGTTCCCAGGGATTCTTTTTAAAATTTAATGACCCATCGGCATTAGGTGATGATTCATCAGGAAACAACCATGATTTTGCAATTACTGGAAATTTTAGGCAATCATATGATACACCTAATAATAACTTTTGTACACTAGATGACCTTCAAGCCTATCAAACATCTACAGATGTATCACGAACAACATATGCTGGTACGGCATATCTAGGAACAGGTTCTACTGCTAGAGGGATTCCAGGTACTCAAATGATGAGTGCTGGTAAATGGTATGCTGAATTTAAACCTGAATCATCAAGCACTGGTACCAAGCATGTTACTATAAGTATAGTAAAAAATGGTACTTATGCTTCATCTTTCTATAGAACTACAGGGGACGCAGCTATTCCTGGTAACAGTACAAGCTCAAATGGTTGCGAGGGAATTAGTTACCAACCAATGATGGGTACACCAAAACTTTTGGATGCTGGTGGTGGTGGAACTACAAACTATGGTGTTCAAGCAAGTGCTAACGATATCATTATGATGGCAGTAGATTTATCAGCAGCTACCTCGAAAATATGGTTTGGAAAAAATGGTACATGGTTTAATGCACCTGGAACTTCAAATGTTGGAGTACCTCATACAGGAGCTAATCCTGGATTATCTTTTGCTAAAGGAGATGATTATTGGGGCCCTCATGTTACAAGCTCTAATGATGGTGCAGACAAAAATATGTTCTGTAATTTTGGAAATGGTTATTTCGGAGCAACAGCTGTAAGCAGTGGTAATGCAGATGATAATGGAGTCGGAATTTTTGAATATGATGTGCCGGCCGGTTTCTATGCCATTTGCACAAAGAATCTTAAGGACTACGGATAGGAGAACAACATGGCATATATTTCATTTCAACCACATGACCATTTTGACTGCCCTACATGGACAGGTAGTGATAGTACAACTACAATTAATGGAATGTCTTTTAAACCTGATTCAATATGGATGAACAGATATAATGGTGCTGGACACCCAGTATTAAACAATTCATCAGAGGGTACAGGACAAAACTGGATTCCATCAGGAAACAATGCAAACGATACAACGGTTCATGTAGCTAGTTATACCTCAGATGGTTTTACTCTAACAGGAAATATAGCAAATACTAATGACGCTAGTGAGTTATATGTAGGTGCTTGTTGGAAAGCAGGTGGTACATCACCATCACAAACATATGTTGTAAAAGTAGTTTCTGATAGTGGAAATAAATATAGATTTGATGATTTTGGTACAAGTGCTGTTGCTATACAATTACAGGAAGGTGGCACTTACACATTTGACCAAGCAGATAGTTCAAATAATGGTCACCCTTTAAGATTTTCAACAACAGCAGATGGTTCACATGGTGGCGGAAGTGAATATACAACTGGAGTTACAGCTTCAGGAACACCAGGAAATGCTGGTGCAAAAACAGTAATTGTTGTTGCCGCTTCGGCCGCAACTCTTTATTACTATTGTACTGCTCATTCAGGAATGGGTGGAACAGCAAATACAAATGTTACAGCAGGCTCATCAAATTTTGCTGGAAGTATTTTATCAGTAGCTTCTGTAAATACGACTGCTGGTATATCAATATTAAAATATACTGGAACAGGTGCTAATGGCACGATTGGTCATGGATTAGGTGCTGTACCAAAATATATAATAGGAAAATCAACAACAGTTACAGACAGAGGAGATGTTTTTGCTGGTGGCACAACAATATACTCTGATACTGAAACAGATTTAATACAGTTTGCCACGACTGGTGCTAATCAAGATGACGCTGATGGTTGGAATGATACAAAACCTACAAATACAGTATTTTCTATAGGAAGTAAAACACATCACAATACTAGTGGTGCTGCTTCTATTGCTTATTGTTTTGCAGAGATTAAAGGGTTTAGTAAGTTTGGATTTTATATAGGCAATGGTAATGTTCGAGGACCTAAAATTTATTGTGGATTTAGACCAAAATGGATAATGTGTAAAAATTGGGGTGCTACTGAAGATTGGTTTGTAAAAGTATCAGGATTAACAGGTTATGGTTTTGGTGGTACAAAAACAAGAACGATTAAATATGCTAATAATGCCAACTCAACAAATTGTACTATAAACTTTGAAAGCAATGGTTTTAGAGTAACCACATCAGATGGTAAAGCAAATGGTGATGGTGCTAAATATATATACATGGCTTTTGCAGAAATGCCAGTAGTAGGAAGTAACGGAACAATATCACTAGCTACATAGGAAAATAAAATGGCAATTACACAAAAAACAGCAGAAAATTTTAGTATAGACCAAGGGGCAACTTTTAGTAAAAACTTTACTATTACTACCGATGGTTCTACTGCTTATGATATATCAGGATTAGTCTTAGTATCAGAAATGAGAAAGGGATATGATTCTTCTAGTACAACTGCTACATTTACAGCAAGTGTAGTTACAGGTGCAAGTGGCATATATAAATTACAATTGTCAGAACCTACTACAGCTTCAATTACTGCTGGTAGATATGTTTATGATGTAGAATTAATTTTAGCTGATTCAACAATAGAAAAAGTACATTATGGTGTTATAACCGTACATCCAGAGGTAACCAAGTTATAATGAATGATTTACAAGAGTTTTTTAAATCTGTTGCTATAGAAAAAAAGAAGGTCGCTGAAGAACAATCAAGACTTCAAGAAAGAGAGCAAAGATTACAACCACAAGTTAAGGTCGAATTAAATGACCTGTCAGACTTTTTTGGTGTTTTAGGTAATGCAAAAAGAAATCTAAGACCACAAACAATAAAACAAATTTCAGAAACTCCTAAAGTAGAAGAAATCAAATTAAATTTAGAGTTAGAAAGTTTTTTCAATAGACTATCTAGTTTTGAAAATGCATTAGAAAAAATAGACCAACCACAACAAGAACCTATTATACAAGAACAAATTATTGAACCTGTAATTCAACCTGAAACTCATAAGGCAGAAAATAGAATAATACGAGAAGTAATAGAAGAAACACCTGAAGAAAAGGTAGAAGAAGTTAAACCAGTAGATTTAAATGAGCTTCGTTTCCCTACTAAAGAAATGATGTCTGAATCAGAAGATACTAATGTTTCACAATTAGCAGAGGCAATGAATAGGTTTAATAAAAAAGATGAAATTATTACTGAAGAAATATCAGACTTAGAACAATTAAAAAGAGAATTTAAAAACTTTAAAGATACAGTTATTAAACAAATGTCTACTATTGGTGGTGGCGGTGAAGTTAATCTATTAAAATTAGATGATATCGACACAGGTGCAATAGGTGATGGTAAAGTATTATCATACAATTCAGGAACTGGTAAATTACAATTTGTTACAGGTGGTGCAGGTGCATTAGCAGACTTAACAGATGTTGATGATACTGATTTAGCAAATGATTCTATTATGCAATACAATTCAACTTCTGGTAAATTTGAATTTACAAATGAATTAGACGGAGGTACTGTATAATGCCTGTTGCAATTAAGATAAAAAGATTTACAACTGCTAGTGATGTACCTAATACTTCAGAATTAGTAGATGGCGAAATTGCAGTTAATGTTGCCGACAAAAAAATCTATGTAAGAGATGGTTCAACTATTGTTGAAATGACGGCAGATTTAAGTTCTGTTGCTGAAGATATAATACCTGATGGTAATGGTACAAGAAGTTTAGGAAGTGCAGCTAAAAGATGGAAAGATTTGTTTCTTTCTGGAGATACAATTAACTTAGGTGGTGCATTAATATCATCTGATGGCACTGGTACTGTATCAGTATCGGCAACAGGTGTAACTTTACCTGAAGATTCTAAAACTGCCGGTGGTAATAAACTTGCAGTACAAAGTAGTGGTGCGACAAGACAAGTAATTAGAAAAGTACCATTTTTTACAGCAGCTGGTGGTTTGAATACAACTAATAAACTTTTTGAATTTAATGCTACGATTGATAATAGAAGGACTTTTGATGAGGTTCACGGATTTACATTGACAAATGGAAGTAGTAATGCAAATAGTGAGATAACTCTGTTTCAATTTTAATAAATAGTATACAACGAGAGGGATAATAAATGGCAGTTAAAACGCCAATACGAGGAGTTTTTGATGGTTCAACAGCCACAGGACTTGCCGAGTTTCAATCAGGAGATTTTATAGCACTAACCCATGGTGGTTTAGGTGCTTCGTTGTCTATTGGTTCTGCCGGTCAAGTATTAAAAGTAAATTCTGGTGCTTCAGCATTAGAGTTTGGTTCTGTTGAAACAATCGTAAATATAGATGGTGCAACTAATTTAGAAAGTGCCACACTAGCCGTTGGAGATAAACTATTATTATCAGATGATGGTACAGAAGGTAGAGTATTATTATCACAATTAGATACTTTATATTCAGGCACAACAAAAACACTTACAAATAAAACAATAAGTGGTAGCTCAAATACTTTATCAAATATTGGTAATAGCTCATTAAGTAATTCAAGTGTAAACTTTGGTGGAGTTACAGTAGCACTTGGTGCTTCTGATACAACTCCTGCTTTTAATTTATCGGATGCTACATCTTATCCTACAAGTTCATTAACAGGAACAATTACAAATGCTCAATTAGCAGGTTCAATTGCAAATGCTAAATTATCAAATTCATCAATAACAGTTACAGATGGTTCAAACTCAACTGCTACTGCTTTAGGTGGAACAATAACTTTTGCAGGAACAAGTAATGAGGTTACTGTTGCCGAATCTTCTGGCACAATTACAATAGGTTTACCAGACAATGTTACTATTGCAGGTAATTTAACTGTAAGTGGTACAACAACAGAAGTATCATCAACAACAATTAATGTTGCAGACCCATTATTAAGTATGGCGACAAATAATGGTGGAGCTGACGCTGTTGATATAGGATTTTATGGATTATATGATACAAGTGGTTCACAAGATTTATATGCTGGATTATTTAGGGACGCTAGTGATTCAGGTAAATTTAAATTATTTAAAGATAATCAGGCTGTACCAGATACAACAGTTAATACTAGTGGTACAGGATATGCTGTAGGAACACTTGTTGCAAACTTAGAAGGAAATGTTACAGGTAATGTAACAGGTAATACTTCAGGCACATCTGGTTCAACAACAGGAAATGCAGCTACGGCTACAATATTAGCAACAGCAAGAACAATAAATAATGTTTCATTTAATGGTTCAGCAAACATAGATGTTGGTACAGTTACATCAGGTTCAACTTCAATAACATCTAGTTTAGGTTCTATGGCATTAAATTCTGAAAGATTAGATATACCTGTTGGATTTATTACAATAAACATTGGGGGAACTAACTACAAATTGCCTTATTATAGTGCATAAATAGTAGAAAGGAATTAATATATGACACTCAGTACAACAAATTTAACAAGAGCAACATCTTCTGGTGGAAATCAGAAGAAATATACCTGTTCGGTTTGGCTTAAGCCATCTAACATAAGACAAGGAAGTAGAACAATACTTAGCTCAGATGTTGAAGATGATGGAAATAACTATGCTTCTTGGTCCTTTGAGGCCGATGGTATTATAAAATTTATTAATGTAACAGGTGGTTCACTTGTTACTAATTATCAAGCTAATGACCAGTCTTTAGATTGTACTGCTTGGATGCATTGTGTACTAAGAATAGACACAGCAAATTCTACATCAGGTGATAGAATCAGAATGTATATAAACAATAAACAAGTAACTTCATGGGGATACTCAACAACTCCAAATAATAATGATACAGGAATGTTTAAATCAGGAAGTGCTACATTAATTGGTGCAAGACATAGTTCATCTTCTCAAAGTAGATGGGAAGGCTCGATGGCTCATATGCATATAGTGGACGGCCAGAGCTATGCACCCTCAGTATTTGCGGAGACGGATTCTGCTACCGGTGAGTGGGTTCCAAAATTATCCCCCTCAGGTATTACATATGGAACAAACGGAGCATTTTTAAAATTTGAAAACTCAAGTGCTATGGGCACAGACAGTAGTGGAAATAGTAATAATTATACAGTAGTAGGTCCATTAAGACAAGGTGTTGATACACCAAGTAATAATTTTCTGAAATTAGACCCCTTTCAAGGTTATGCAACTAACCAATATGGTGCTGTTACAGTAGATTTTGGTGGTACTGCAACTCTTGGCGACAATGGAACCAGTATGAGGAGCTGTAATGGAACATTAATGGCTAAAAAAGGTAAATGGTATTGTGAATTTAAACTCACACAGGACGCAGGTAAACTTGCAGGTATGGGTATTTACAAAAATGGTACACATGCTTCTAGAAGGTGGCAGTATGAAGGTAATAATTCTTCTCCTGGTAGAGAAACAGGTTCTAATGGAGATGAAGGTATAACTTATGAACCATTAGGGTCATCTTTTCATATTATAAAAAATAATTCAGGAACTGCTTATGGAGCTCAAGCTTCACAAAATGATATATTTGGTATGGCAGTTGATTTAGATAATGGCAAAATATGGTTTTCAAGAAATGGTACATTTCTTAATGCACCAGGAACATCAAATGTAGGAAACCCAGCAACAGGTGCTAATCCTGGTTTAACATTTACTGTAGGTGATGAGTATTGGGGAGTCCATGCTTCTGCTACAAGTGATGGTTCAGGAAATGCTTATACTTACATAAATTCTGGCCAAGGACATTTTGGTTCTACAGTGGTTTCATCTGGTAATTTGGATGCCGGTGGTAAAGGTACATTTGAATATGCAGTTCCATCTGGTTTTTATGCCTGGTGTACTGATAATATTGCAACTCAAGGATAGGAGAACGACATGGCATATATAGCATTTCAACCACATGACCATTTTGACACACCATCATGGACAGGAAGTGATAGTACAACTACAATTAATGGAATGGCTTTTAAACCTGATTCAATATTAATTAAAAGATATGATGGTAGTGGTCATCCTGTATGGAACGATTCATCAGGTGGCACAGCAAGAAACTGGATACCTAGTGGAAGTAATGCTGTTAATACAACAGTGCATGTTGCAAGTTATACAGCAGACGGATTTACCTTAACAGGAAATATAAACGACACTAATGACGCTAATCAAAAATATGTAGCGACTTGTTGGAAAGGTGGAGGGGATGCTCCTGCTATAACTTATGTTGTAAAAGTAGTTTCAGATACAGGAAATAAATATAGATTTGATGATTTTGGAGCAAGTGCTGTTGCTTTAGAATTACAAGAAGGTGGAGTTTACACCTTTGACCAAGCAGATAGTTCAAACTCTGGTCACCCTTTAAGATTTTCAACAACAGCAAATGGTTCACATGGTGGTGGAAGTGAATACACAACAGGCGTTGTAGTATCAGGAACACCAGGAAATGCTGGTGCAAAAACAGTAATTACTGTTGCCGCTTCGGCCGCAACTCTTTATTACTATTGTACTGCTCATTCAGGAATGGGTGGAACAGCAAATACAAATTCTACTCGTGGGTCATCAAATTTAAAAGGAAGTATTCATTCTCAAGTATCAGTAGATACAACCGGTGGTTTTAGTGTTGTAGAATACATTGGTACAGGTGCTAATGGCACGATTGGCCACGGTCTTAGTCAAGCTCCTAAACTTATAATAGCAAAAAATACAACAGAAACCGATAGGGGAATAGTTTTAAATATGGGGAATACTTATGTAGCAGACCCAGCAACCGATATACATCAGTTTGCTCTCAATAGTTCTCAAGTAGATGATAACGCTGGTGGATGGAATGATACAGCACCAACTTCTACAGTATTTACAATAGGTTCTCTTGCTCTCCATAACGGAGATTCAGACGCTTGTATAGCATATTGTTGGCATGAGGTTCAAGGACATTCTAAATTTGGATATTACTCTGGCAATGGGCAAGTATGTGGAACTACAATATATTGTGGATTTAGACCTAAATGGATATTAATAAAGAAAGATAGTTCAGCAGAAAATTGGGCAGGAAAATTTTATGATATAGATACATCTCTAAATGGAAAATTAGCCTCAACAGTTAAATATGATGACGCCACAACTTCATCAAACGCTTTTATTCAAGCAACAGCTGTTGGATTTAGAATAGCAACAACCGATGGTAAGATGAATAATGAAAATGATAAGTATTGGTACATGGCTTTTGCTGACATGCCAACAGTAGGTTCAAATGGAACACCTGCTTTAGCATGTAATGGTAGTAATGGAGTTACAGTTTAGATTGATGAAACTCATAAATAGTATAGAGGAATTAAAATATGGCAAACCCTAATACAAGAGAAACACTAAAACAGTATGCTTTAAGAGCGTTAGGTAAACCTGTAATAGATATTAATGTTGATGATGACCAACTAGAAGATAGACTAGATGAGGCTATGCAATATTTTGCACAGTATCATTCAGATGGTATTCGTAGAACATATTTAAAATACAAACTTACTACAGAAGATAAAGCAAGACTTTCTAATAAAACAAGAAGTACTGAATCTGCTACTGATTTAGAAGAAGGTAGTGTATCAACTACACATTTTGAACAAGACAACTATCTTGTTATACCTGATAGTGTTATTGCTGTTACAAACATATTTCCTTTTTCAGATAAAGGTAACTTAAACTTATTTGATGTTAGATATCAATTAAGATTAAACGACTTATACGATTTCTCATCAACATCAGTAGTTAATTATGATGTTGTATTAAGACACTTAGATTTCTTAGACCATATATTAGTAGGTGAAAAACCTATTAGATATAATCAAAATGACAATAGATTATATATTGATATGGATTGGTCAAACGATTTAACAGTAGATGAATATTTAATTATAGACTGTTATAGAAAATTAGACCCTGCTACATACACAGATGTTTTTAATGACATATGGGTAAAAAGATATGTAACACAAAAATTTAAATTACAATGGGGCCAAAACTTATCGAAGTTTGCCGGAGTAACTATGATTGGTGGAGTATCACTTAACGGTGTTGAAATCATGAATCAGGCAGAAACAGCAATACTTAAATTAGAAGATGAAGTTAGAAGTAACTATGAGGAACCACCTCACTTAATATTAGGATAATACCATGCCAACAAATCATTATTTTCAAGGTGGAAACGGCATAGGTTCATCAGAAGAAAAGAAACTTTTTGAAAATTTAATTATTGAAGGTTTGAAAATATATGGACATGATGTCTATTACCTACCTAGAACATTAGTAAACAAAGACCTTATACTTGGCGAAGATGTTGCAAGTAAATTTAATGCAGCTTATCTTTGTGAAATGTATATGGATTCTACTGAAGGATTTGCTGGCGAACAAGAATTAATAAGTAAGTTTGGTTTAGAAATTAGAGAAGATACAACATTTACTGTATCTAAAAGAAGGTGGGAAGATTTAGTCGGTGATTCTGCTACACAAATAGTTTCTAATAGACCTAATGAAGGCGATATACTGTATATGCCTTTAATGAATAGTTTTTTTGAGATTCAATTTATTGAAGACCAAGAACCATTCTTTCAATTAGGCAACTTACCTGTTTACAAATTAAGAGTAACTAGATTCGAGTATTCATCTGAAAGACTTGATACTGGCATTGCAGATATAGATAGTGCTGAAGATAAATTCTCACTTGATATGATGGCACATCAAATGAGTTTAGAAAACGAAGATGGTGCAGTACTACTCGAAAATGATAGAGCAAGTGGTGACGCTAATTACTTCTTAATGGAAACTTATGCAGTACAAACACAATCGCCTTATGCTAATAATATAGATTTAGATAGTGAGGCAGGATTTGATACAGCAAGTGTGGGTGATGATATACTAGACTTTACAGAACGCAATCCATTTGGTGAGGTAGACTTTTAATGTTCGGAGATTATTTTTACAATCAGACAATGAGAAGAATGACTATTGCATTTGGTCAAATCTTTAATAACATTCAAATCAAAAGAAGGGATTCTACTGGGAAAATAGTACAATCTATTAAAGTACCATTAGCATATGCACCTAAAGAAAAATTTCTAACAAGATTAGAACAACAACCTAATTTATCTGATAGACAATTTGCAGTTACTTTACCTAAATTATCTTTTGAGATTACAGGTCTATCATATGATGGTTCAAGAAAACTTACAAGAGTACAAAAATATAAAACTGTAAAATCTAATGTAGATGGTAAAGTGATGAATTTTAATTATACACCTGTTCCGTATAATTTAAATTTTTCTTTATATTCATATACAGCAAGTGCAGAAGCTGGTCTTCAGATAGTAGAACAAATACTACCATTCTTTCAACCTGATTATACTGTAACAGTAAATGCAATACCTGAATTAGATATTAAAAGAGATGTACCTATTGTTTTAAATAGTGTTCAATATCAAGATACTTATGATGGCAGTTACACAGCAAGAAGAGCTGTTATATATACTATGAGTTTTACTGCTAAGGCATATTTATTTGGTCCTGATAATACAAGTAAAACTATTAAAGAAGTTAAAATTGATTTATATGATGATACAGACACAACAAATAAGGCGAGAACAGAAAGAGTTACAACAACACCCAACCCAACAACAGCAGACGCTGATGATGATTTCGGATTTACAACCAACATAGATTTCTTTGAAGATTCTAAAAGTTATAATCCTGAAACTGATACTGATGAATAACTGATTACTAAATCGTTATAAATATTGATTATGAGTACAGATGATATAATAAACAAATACCTAGGAGTAGAAACGGAAGATTCTGAAAAAGAACCTACGCCACCTGCTGTCGTTAGAAAAGAAGACAAGAAAAAAGATGATGTCGATAACGACCACAAGTACAGTAGAGAATCATACTACGACTTAATACAAAAAGGACAAGAAGCAATAGATGGAATATTATCTGTTGCAAAAGAAGGAGAACATCCAAGAGCATATGAAGTAGCTGGTCAGTTAATAAAAAATGTAGGTGATACTGTTGATAAATTACAAGATTTAAATAAAAAATTAAAAGACTTAAAAGAACTACCAAAAACTGCCGACACAAAAATTCAAAATGCTTTATTCGTAGGTTCAACTGCTGAATTACAGAAGATGTTAAAAAAAGATGAAAATTCTAAAAGCAAAATCATCAATGCAAAACACAAAGATATTTCCGATAAATAATTTGGGAATGTTGTCTAAACCTCCTAAGTTTACTTATGAGAAAATCTGTGAAAGTTTACCAGTAAGTGGAATGAAATGGCCGATAATGGTTTGTAGTTATGAAAACTATTGGAAAAAAGACACACTATGGAGAGATATTGATACAGATAAAATGGGAGTAGTTAATGGCAATCAAAGAGTACTTTGGGCAATAGAAAATGATTATACACATATTGAAGCTCTTGAAGTTAAGACTAGAGATGAAAGAGATACTATTAATAAAATAACTTTTATATCACAGGATGAATATCCATTATGAAAATATTAAAATCAAAAGCAGAAGGAACTCACATAGAGATATTTCAAATAAGTGATTTAGCAATAACTAAACACGGATTTGTTTTAGAAGATATATTAAATGGTGCTGAAATGATACATCCTATACAAGTACATAAGTGTACAAATGAAGGCACTTATGGTGCATTAGGTAAAAAATATAAAACAGGTTTATTAAAAGTAATAAAAGGAAGTCAAAGAGTTACTACTGCAATACAACTAGGTTATACACACATAGAAGGTATATATGTCTGACGCTTATTTAGGTAATCCTAATTTAAAGAAAGTAAATACTCCTGTAGAATTTACTAAAGACCAGGTTCTAGAATTTCGTAAATGCGAAAATGACCCTACCTATTTTATTAAAAATTATGTACAGATTGTATCATTAGATGAAGGACTTGTTCCATTTAATATGTACGGCTTTCAAGAAGACATGGTACAAACTATGCATGATGAAAGATTTACAATATGTAAATTGCCTAGACAATCAGGTAAATCAACTACCATTGTGTCTTATCTATTGCATTATGCATTGTTTAACCCTAATTCTAACATTGCTATACTGGCAAACAAATCATCTACTGCTAGAGATATATTAAGTAGATTACAACTCGCATATGAGAATTTACCTAAGTGGTTACAACAAGGTGTAATTAACTGGAACAAAGGGTCAATTGAATTAGAAAACAAGGCAAGTATTGTGGCCGCCTCAACATCATCAAGTGCAATTCGTGGTGGTTCATACAACATTATATTCTTAGATGAGTTTGCTTTCGTACCAGCAAATATTGCCGAACAGTTTTTCTCATCTGTATATCCTACAATATCTTCTGGACAAAAAACTAAGATGATAATTGTATCTACACCTCATGGTATGAATATGTTTTACAAATTGTGGGTAGACGCCAAGAATAACAATAATAACTATCACCCAATAGAAGTACATTGGTCAGAAGTACCTGGTCGTGATGAAGCATGGAAAAAAGAAACAATACGAAATACATCTGCTGAACAATTTCAACAAGAGTTTGAATGTGATTTCTTAGGTTCTGTTGATACTTTAATATCACCTACTAAAATTAAAGCAATGGCACACTTAGTACCTATTGAATCAAGAGGTGGTTTAGATATGTATGAGAAACCTGATAAAGATAAAACTTATGTATGTACTGTTGATGTTGCTCGAGGTACAACTAAAGATTATTCGGCATTTATTGTATTTGATTGTTCAACAGTACCTTATCGTGTTGTTGCAAAATATAGAAACAATGAAGTTAAACCATTTGTTTTTCCAAACATCATACAACAAGTATGTAATGGGTATAACAAGGCACATGTATTAGTAGAAGTAAATGATTTAGGACAACAGATATCAGATACATTACAATATGAATGTGAATACGAAAACTTATTAATGACAACTCAAAGAGGTCGTGCTGGTCAAGTATTAGGTTCTGGTTTTTCTGGTAGAGGTTCATCTCTCGGTGTCAGAATGACAAAACAGATTAAAAAATTAGGATGTTCAAATATTAAAACATTATTAGAATCAGACAAAGTTATTGTAAACGATTTTAATATTATTGAAGAAATGTCTACATTCTCAAAAAGAGGAACATCATGGCAGGCTGAAGATGGTAGTAATGATGACTTGATGATGTGTTTAGTTATATTTGGTTGGTTATCTAACCAAGATTATTTCAAAGAATTAACTGATTCAAATATCAGAAATCAACTATATCATGAACAACAAAATTTGATAGAACAAGACATGGCACCTTTTGGTTTTGTAGATGATGGTATCACAAAACCTGGTGAAGAAACTGAAGTAGACATGTATGGAACTGTCTGGCATCCAGTAACTCGTAAGGGTGAGTAGAGCCTAGACTTTAACAGTATTATAAATAGAAGCAGTGAAATTTTTTATTTATGGAGTACTAATAATACAAATGTGTTCACTAATTTAATATTAAATTAACGGAGAATAACCTTATGGCATTTCAAGTATCACCTGGTGTTCTCGTACAAGAGAGAGATTTAACTAGGATTATTCCTGCTGTTTCAACTTCTATCGGTGCTTTTGCTGGCGAATTTCGCCAAGGCCCATTAGATGAAATAGTAAGTATATCAAGTGAATCTGATTTAGTTAATACATTTGGAAAACCGGATTCAACTAACTTTGAAGACTTTTTTTCAGCTGCTAACTATTTACAATACTCTAACTCATTAAGAGTAGTACGAGCTGCACAGACTAATCTTGTAAACGCAACTACAACCGGTTGTGGATTACAGATTAAAAATACTACCCATTATCAGGATAACTATGCTGATGGTTCTGGCGTTGTCGGAACTTTTGCAGCTAGAACGGCTGGTGCTCATGGGAATAGTCTATTGGTGTCTACATGTCCTAGTGCAGCTGCATATGAAGAAGAAGGCGTAACAACTGTAAATGACGCTTCGACAACTGTCGGAGATACTACTGTTATAACAACAGATGGTGCTCAATTTACTGTTGGAGATATTGTATCTTTTTCAACAACAGCTGGACAAGATGACTATGATGACGGACATCAATATAGAATAACTGGCATATCTACACATACTTTGACAATTGTTCAAAAAGAAAGTGGAAGTGGTGGTTTACAAACAACAATTACCAATGGCGGAAAAATTAGAAGAAGATGGAGATTCTACGATTCAGTAGGAACAGGTCCAGCTACTTCTACTTATGCTTCTGAGCGTTCAGGGGTCAATGATGAAATTCATGTTGTCGTAGTAGATGAAGATGGAGAAGTTACTGGCGTACCTGGTTCGGTTTTAGAAGCGTTTGAAAAATTATCAAAAGCGGCTGACGCTAAATCACCTCAAGGTGATAACAATTATTATCCAGATGTGCTTTATGCAAAATCACAATATGTATATTGGATGGACCATAACACAGCAGGTACTAATTGGGGCTCAAACGCAGCTGGTACAACATTTACTGCTGTAGCAGTTCCATCTTTAGAATCACTATCTGGTGGTGTTGATGGTACAGCTTCAACAGCAGGACAAAAGAAAACTGCATATGAAAAATATGCGGATGCTGATACAGTAGATATCGGATTAATCATAGCTGGTTCTGGTGACGGAACTCATATTGATAACTTAGTAACAATTGCTGAAAATAGAAAGGACGCTGTAGTATTTGCAAGTCCAGAAAGAGCAGATGTAGTAAATGTATCAAACTCTGAAACACAAAAAGATAATGTTCTAGATTTTTATTCTTCTAGAGTTTCATCATCTTATGCTGTGTTTGATAGTGGATACAAATATATGTACGACAGATATTCTGATGTATATAGATTCGTTCCATTAAATGGAGATATGGCTGG
>Ga0209336_10000358_pt1 | contig 23532 bp, 26 predicted proteins | sample LinPmetageLP32_FD_184042 | JGI IMG/M metagenome (GOLD analysis project Ga0209336, IMG submission 184042) | Marine viral communities from the Pacific Ocean - LP-32 (SPAdes) (version 2) | ecosystem: Environmental > Aquatic > Marine > Oceanic | place: Pacific Ocean | collected 2009-08-23
TCCCCGTATCTGACGCCACGATAACAATAGCTTCGTCAGTTATTTTTCTGTCGTATCGTGTACCCTTAACCCATTGTGAATAATGTAATTCACTCTCTCGAATCTCTAACCAGATTCTAGCATTACCCTTGTTTTGCCCTACTTTTAAATCTTTCATTGTGAATTATTCCCTTAAATAATTTTGACATAGATTCCCTTGCGGGAATTTCGACTATTAAAGTCTCTTCAGTATGCCTTTATTAAAGTTTTTGAGGTGCGGCTACTCCAACAAGGTAGCCCAAACATTTAATTTTTTCTATGGTCTCTCTAGTGAGAGTCTTTGTACCCGCTATTTCGGCAAACAATCTGCTATGCTCGCAAGCTGGATAGATTGCCTCATTGCCAAAATTATTCTTAATTTTTACTGTTATATTCATAATGTATCCTTTTATTTAAGTTTATAAACTGTTTAAACGCTCTCACACTATCTCAAGTGTGAGGTCACCACAAGAGTTACAAGTATTATTGCTCATAAGCTCTATATTCTTTCTTGATGTTCTATAACTAAACTCACATTCGCTACATTCTACTTTTATCATTCTAGTAGACTGCTTCTTGATCTGTTTTGTATAGTCCAACTTAGCATGAGGATAATCACCGATTTTTCTAACTATTTCCTCAAGCTTAACCTTTAAAGCCTCACTTGCTGTTGTGGCGGTCATCTTGCCCTCGAGTCCTATCTTCTTAGCGATAGTCCTAAATAGTCCTTTGTGACCACTCTTACAATCGTCTATTGCGTGTATGTGCTCATGTGCTAATACACTCAATACTTCGATAGCGTCATCTAGCTTGGGTGAAATGAATATCTCATTTACATTGTTAGACGATACCGCACGGCTAAAGCATTGACCTATTGTCGCTTGTCGTGATGCACCGCCAGACACTGGCCAGCCACAAGATACCTTAACATCATCCGGTATCCTGTAACCTACAGTATTAAAGACTTCACTATCTAATAGTGTTGTCGCTTCTTCTAACCATTGTTCTCTTATCATGTTGTTTAAACTCTTCTTAATTAACTTGTCCCCAAGCATACAGATTTATAGTGCTCTTGAACATTACCGCTAAGTAATGTTACTTAGACTGAGTCTAAAAGATAGGCTTCACACAATGTCCTTGAAGCCACTCAAATCCGTTGCCCCTAGCTCTGCTATCAATCCGCTATCAAGTGCTCTTAAATCCGCTATCACTAGCTCGGTAATGTAGTACCCATTCCCACTCTTTCCCTCGCACTATTAAGGTGCAGTATCTTGCACCATCTTGGTGCATCCAGGGTTATCCACATTTTCCAAGAGTTACTCACATCTTATCCACATAGTTATCCATAATCACACTCTATCTATGGTTCAATAGACTATCTGAGCACTATCCTAGGCTTTATTATATCCCCGTAAGCCCCCGCCCCCCTAAGTTTCGGTTCACAGGTACTCAGTCACCCACAATTGTACAAGAGAAGAGGACACAGGAACCCCGAAGTTAAGAGAAGATAGCCGAAGATAGAAGAAGATATTTAACTAAAGAAATGCCAGATTAGAAGAACTCCCTTAAAAGGGGTTATTTCCTTAGAAATCAAACAGATAGATTAAATACCCCTAGTAATTAGAGTTAATTAGTTAGTGTTCGCACTCTGCGAGCACGAATGTGGTATAAATACAACACTCTACTACTTGACTTTTAAAAGTTTTTCTGTTAGGGTATTAATTAGAAAGGAAGAAGAGAGAACGTCCCCTTAAAGGGACGACTTACTTACTTACTTCTCTTAGAGACTCTCTGCATTTCATGCAGATAGTATCCACCCAAGGGGGGTGAACTAAGAACTATTATAAAGTGCTTGACTTTTAGGATAAAGTAATGTATGCTATAGAAAATAGGAGAATAATTACTTGCCTAATGAATCCATGTATGGTTCCTTCATGTCTACCCCTTCCACGAAGGGAGTAGATAATAAAAGATTACAGAGCTTCCCTGGCTTCTTCAGTTCTAATTCTCCACAGAACCAGACAGCCTTTGGTAGCGCAACGCTACCTACTTATCCACAACAAGAACTTCCAAACGATAAATCTTCTGAAGATGGGCTAACGTATTTAGTTAGGCTGCTTAGACAGAACCCAGCAAAGCTAGGATTATAGCCATGAAAGGCGTTAAACATTTTAAAAGAGATGGAACAGAGTGGAAAGGCGGAAGTCATAAGATGGCTAATGGGCAGCTCCACTCAGGGAAAACCCACGGTAAAACCAGCCAAAGGCTGTACCACCTAAAAGAATTATCTAAGAAAGCACAAACAAAAGCTAAAAGCGTATAACATGGCTAGAACAGGTGTAGGCCCAGCAAGTAGGCAAAGAAAGAAAAATGTCAGTAGAACTACTACAGGCAAAAGCCCTAACTATCGCAAGACTTCTGCTGGAGCAGGAATGACTAAAGCCGGAGTACGTAGACATCGAGCAGCAAATCCAGGAAGTAAGTTACAGACTGCAGTGACGGGAAAAGTTGAACCAGGAAGTAAAGCAGCAAAAAGAAGAAAGTCTTTCTGCGCTAGAATGAAAGGTATGCCTGGCCCGATGAAAGACTCTAAAGGAAGACCGACTAGGAAAGCAGCGTCCTTAAAACGCTGGAGATGTAAGTAATGTTTGGTTTGCCTGTAGAGGCTATGTCTATGCTCGGTAGTACCGCTTTAGGCGGTATAATGAAGATGTGGTCTCAGTCACAGGCAGACAAGGCTGAGCAGCATAAGATGATGCTCCAAGCTAACCAACAAGTCCAAGAGACTGTAGACAGTGCTAGAGCTTACCAGAATCCTAATGCAGCTTGGATACGAAGATTTATTGTAGTAACGGCTATGCTCTCAGGCATAGGCATTGTATTTCTTGCCCCTTTAATGGGGCAGGTTACTAACATACCTATGGAAACTACCACAGGAAGTAAGTACCTATTCGGTATTATAGATAACACAAAAGTAGTTACAGAGTATTTAACCTTAGATGGGTGGGTAACTCCAGAGTGGCTACCTGTAGCTATTATGAACATTATAGGCTTCTACTTCGGAAGCGCAGCAATGCAAAGGAATAAGTAAGTGGCGCTACCATTTGAACCTATGCCGTACGTCGAAGGATACGACCCTTTAGAAACGGCGTTAAAAACGCAAGGTATGCCTAGCCAAGTAATACAAGATACTATCCCTTTTATGACTGACGAAGAGGCTTTAAATTTAAACAACCCAATACTTCAAGAAATAAAGCCACAACTTTCTGATTCGTGGGAAAACGACAACTTTACACAGGTTATTTCGAAAGCCCAAGACCCCGCAGGGATTGCTTGGCAAAATGAACAATTTGGAAAGTTACCACAAGAACATAGGGTAGTTCCTACTTATAACTTAACTGACGTAGGTGACGAAGCAACGGGCCTTAACGCACTAGAATGGACAAAAGAAAATTTTTTAAGTGATCCAGATTATATAGGTTTTAATAACGAAAATAATCCAGTGTTTCAAGAAGCTATGCAACCTTTTTTAGATAAGACAGGCGCAGACGACCTTAATGTTGCAAACTGGTGCGCTGCGTTTTTGAACGGAATATTAAACACTGCTGACCCTGATTTTATGACAAAGTTAATACCAGCAAACGATGCGGGTATTATAGAATTTCCTACTAAAAGCAATTTTAAAATTGCTAGTCGGAGAGCTACAGAATTTTCTAGAATTGGAGAGTTAATTTATGATTCGACAACAAACAAAGGAAAAGTAACTAAAGATAATCCTTATGGTATAAATTTTAAAAATCTTCAAAAAGGAGATATTATTATTTTTAGTAACAATAAACGACTAGAAGACGAAACAAGAAGTTTTGAAAAAGGCCAAGGTCACGTAGCTCTTGTAGACGATATAGATCAAGTAACAGGGCGCATACATTACGTTGGCGGAAACCAACAAACTTCTTCGGGCCTTTCAGAAGAGATTAACCGTAGCGTATTTAACGCCAAATCTAGCAACAGAACTTTTAGGGTTGTAAGATTAAACAGAAAAAAAATTAAAGATATTATAAAATGAATTGGAAAAAACCTAGCTACGTAGACGTTCGCTTCGGCTTTGAAGTAACAATGTACGTAAACAACAGATAGTATGGCAAAATCAAAAGGAAACCCAGCCTTAGTTAAAGGTGGGCCTTCGTTAAACCCTGCAGGAAGACCTAAAGGCTCTAAGAACAAGCTAACTCAGATGCAAAATGAGTTAATTGATCAATTTGCAGGAGAGATGAACAAAGAATTTAAAGCTGTTATTCGTACAATCATACGAGAAGCCAAAAATGGTGATATGACAGCAGCTAGATTGCTCATGGATAGAGCAATTCCAGCTAGAAAAGCCGTAGAACACTACGGCGCACAGGATTCTGGCGGCATTGTAATCAATATTAAAGGATTAGAAGACGTTAGTTTAAATGAAGATACAGCAATTAATGCAAACTTTGAGGAGATAGACGAAAATGAATAAAAACCAGTGTAGTGACTATGCTAACGCAGGAAAGTCAGGCGGAAACAATAATCAAGGCGGAACCGCTTCTGATGGAACTCTTTATTACGCAGCTAGTTCTGCTGCAGCAACAGTAATCCCTGCAAAGGGCACTTCTAACGGCGGTAAGTAACGTGGGTAAAAAGAAAGGAAAGCCAAAGCCGTATGCCTACTGAGCTTAATTTTTCGTTACATCCTGCACAGCAAGCTATTTTTACTTCTGATAGTAGATTTAAGGTTGTTGGCGCAGGAAGACGATTCGGCAAGTCTTATCTTGCTAGAGTTAAGCTAATATGCAAAGCGTTAGAAGAAACTAACGAGTTTGGTTACAATTTGTCGGATAAAGCTTGTTATTACATAGCTCCTACGTTTAACCAAGCTAAAGACATTATGTGGCACTCTCTTAAACAGATGGCTGCTCCAATAACTAAGAAGGTACGAGAAAACGAAGGTATTATTACTTTACTTAACGACAGAACCATACATTTAAAAGGTTCTGATAGACCAGAGTCTCTTCGAGGCGTAGGGCTATCGTATGTAGTAATGGATGAGTATGCTTTTATGAAAGAAGAAGTTTGGACTTCTATAATACGTCCAACTTTAGCTGACGTTCGCGGCGGCGCTCTTTTTATTGGAACTCCTAACGGTAAAAACCACTTCTATGACCTTTTTATTAACGCTCAAGAAGGGCTAGATGCAGAAGATTGGGAAGCATTTACGTTTAAATCTATTGACAACCCGTTTTTAGACCCTAAAGAAGTGTTAATGGCTACAAAAGATATGCCGTTAGAGTACGTTAGACAAGAGTTTGAAGCTAACTTTGCCTCTTTTGGAGGCACAGTATTTAAGTCTGACATGATAGAAGTAGAAGACAAACCTAGAGAAACTGGCGATATATACATGAGCGTAGACCCTGCGGGATACGAAGATGTAAAAGGTATTTCTCAAGGCAGGACTAAAAGATTAGACGAGACCGCTATATCTATTGTAGAAGTTTCTAATGCAGGGTGGTATGTCCACGATGTTATTACAGGCCGTTGGAACGTAAGAGAAACGGCATTAAGAATATTAAGGGCTGCACAAAAATACAGACCAAAATTGTTAGGAATTGAAAAAGGAGCGTTAAAAAACGCTCTTATGCCTTACCTACAAGATAACATGAGAAGGTTAAATGTATACCCATACATTGTAGAACTCTCTCACGGTAATCAGAAGAAAGCAGACAGGATTGTTTGGGCGCTACAAGGAAGACTAGAACAAGGTAGACTAATCTTTGCTCCTGGCGCATATTTATCAAAAATAACAGAGCAACTTTTAGATTTCCCAAACCCTATGTCACATGATGACATGATAGACAGTTTGGCGTATATAGACCAGATTGCAGTAACACCATACGACATGAGAGTTAACAGCGAAGTAGAAGAGTGGGAAGCTCTTGATCCTGTTAGCGGAATGTAAAAGGACGTACAATGGCAGTAACTAACATCGTAGAGGGATACAACGGGAACACAGACCCCGAAATGAAACCCGTCGATACAGAACTAACAGGGTGGATTACCTACAAAGTAGATAATTGGGAAGAAGCCAGAAATCGTCAACATCAAAATCGTTGGCAAGAATATTATCGTCTTTGGAGAGGCCAACACGGTGGCCCAGAAGATAAGATTCGACAGCACGAACGATCTAAAATTATTGCACCTGCTTTGCAGCAGTCTATTGAGGCTGGAGTTGCAGAGATGGAAGAAACTGTTTTCCACAGAAAACGGTGGTTTGATTTAGAAGACGATGTAAGAGAGAAAATCTTTGCACAACTTATTAAAGAAAACAGAGACAACATAGACCCAGCTCAGATTGAAGAGTTAGCTAGAGATGTTGATACTCGTTTAGATGCGATTACTTCTCAATTACTAGAAGACTTTGAAACAAGAAATGTTAATAAAAGCATTTCAGAAATTCTTTTAAATGCTGCGCTGTATGGCACAGGCATAGGAAAAATATCAGTAGAGCAAAAACCACGTAGAGTGCCTATTACAGGTTCTTCTGGTGTAACTAGTGATATAGAGATGGTTGACGATATACACGTTAAACTTATTCCTGTTGACCCTAATGAATTTGTAATTGACGTAGCGGCTAAAAGCATAGAAGAAGCTTTAGGCGCAGCTCACATCTACACAATACCTAAACACGAAGTTGCCCAAAAGCAAGACAGAGGTTTGTGGAATAAAACAGACGTAGGTCTGTACGACTCAGAATCTTCTGCTCACCAAGAGTTTGATATACACGAAGAGTCTTACGAGGACATAGAACACGTTGAGATTGTAGAGTATCACGGATTAGTACCTAAAGATTTATTTAAAGACGCTGCTAAAGAAAGCGTTAGCGACCCTTTAGCTGAATTTGCAGAAGAGAACTCTAACTTAGAATACGATGATGCAGGAGAAATGGTAGAAGCTATTGTTTGGATTGCTAATCGGTCTGAACTACTAAAAGTAGTTCGTAACCCTTTTATTATGCAAGACAGGTCTTTTGTTGCGTTCCAGTGGGACACAGTACCTAACAGGTTTTGGGGTAGAGGCATAGCTGAGAAAGGTTATAACCCACAGAAAGCACTTGACGCAGAGTTAAGGGCTAGAATAGATTCGTTAGCGCTAGCTACGTATCCAGTAGCCTTAGTTAACGGTATGATGGCTCCGCGTAACGGAGACTTTTCTATAAGACCAGGAAGGAACATAATTGTCTCTGGCCCTGTTAACGAAGCTATTGCTCCGTTTAAGTTTCCTGGCCCAGACCCGCAGAGCTATCGACAGTCTGCAGAGTTTGAGCGTATGGTGACTATGGCTACAGGATCTATGGATACTGCAGCTCCATTAGGTGTTAACCCTAGAAACGCCACTGCAGGTGGCATGTCTATGATGATGGGAGCTATCCTTAAACGAGCTAAAAGAACACTCCGTAATATGGAGTTTGAATTTTTAGGCCCACTAATACACAAGATAGCTTGGAGATATATGCAGTTTGATACCGAAAGGTATCCTGTAGCAGATTATCGGTTTAGAGTACACGGCGCTCTTGGAGCGCAAGCTAGAGAGTTTGAAGTAGCACAACTTACACAGTTGATGCAAACAGTCCCTCCTGCTTCTCCTGCGTATTGGTTATTGCTTAAAGGCGTAATCAACAATTACAACATAGAAGACAAAGAACAGCTTGTTAACATTGCAGATAAGTTCTTAGAACAAGCGCTTAATCCTCCAGAGCCTCAACCAGACTTTGATCAACAGACTAAAATAGCTGACCAAGAACTTAAAAAACAAGCTCTTATGTTTAAAGTTATGGAGAGTAAACTTACAAATGCTCGTCAAGATATTGAAATGGAAGCTGAAGCTGAGAGAGATAGAGGAGAAGCTATTTGGAACCAATCAGAAGCTCTGCTTAATATTGCTAAAGCTAAAACTGAAGAACAAAGAACTTCAGCAGAAGCTGTTTACAAAGAAGCTAAAGCTGCGGAAGCTCTTGCTGGCAAGGCAGCCACGGAGAAACAAGACGCAGTGGCTCCTATTGATTATTTAAATTTAGTTGAAACTCTTAAAGATCAATACGAAAGTTACACTAATACGGCTATTGACCAAATTAGCAACAAAGTTAACGAGAGTATGAATCACATTACTCAACGTCAACAGATGTTTCAGATAGACCCGCTTAACTCTAAATTAGATGCAATACTACAGCAACAAGGTCAAATAGCTCCACAGCAACCTCAAGAAATGCAAGAACCAGATTTAAACATTGAAAGAGGCCCAGATGGTAGGGTCGCCTCTATAGGAGGCCGACCTGTTCGTAGAGGAGATAACGGCGAACTTAGAGGCGTTGAATAATGGCTAGTACTTATACCTCAAACTCTGGAATTGAGAAACCAGGAATCGGTGACCAATCGGGAGAGTGGGGCACAACGATAAATACCAATATGGATATATTGGATAGAGCCACTAATGGCGTAGGTGCAATAACGCTATCGGGAACAACTCACACCCTAACTACTACTGATGGAGCGTTGTCAGACGGACAATACAAAGTTCTTGTTTTAGGTGGTAGCCCTAGCGGTACAAACACGATAACTATTGCCCCTAACGATCAAGACAAATTATATTTTGTAGTTAACAGCAGTGGACAAACTGCTACGTTTACACAAGGCGATGGCGCTAATGTTAGCGTTGTTAACGGCGACACTAAAATTATATACGCTGACGGAGCAGGGTCTGGAGCAGTAGTTACAGAATTTGCCTCTGAAGTAGATGCGTTAGAAGGAATTACAGCAGGTACAGTTGCTGCGTCTAAAGCAGTAATAGTTGACGCTAATAAAGATATAGCGTCTTTTAGACACATTACATTAACGGGTGAGTTAGACGCGGGATCGCTAGATGTATCAGGCGATGCTGATATAGACGGTACGCTAGAAGCTGATGCTATGACTTTAAATGGTACAGCTATAACCGCGACAGCTACGTTATCTACAGGGATTAGCAATACCAATGTCCCTGTATTTACTAGCGGTGTGGCAGATGATGACTTTTTAAGAGTTGCCGGAACGTCTATAGAAGGCAGGTCAGCTAGTGAAGTACTATCAGATATTGGCGGTCAGGCATCTTTAACCTTTGGCATAGCTAATACAAATGCAGTCAAAGTAGACAGTGGCAGTGTAGCCGATGATGAATACGCAAGATTTACCGCTAACGGGTTAGAAAGTAGAAGCACCTCGGAAGTATTGTCTGACATAGGGGCATCTGCTGTTGCAGGTTCTAGCTCTATAGTAACTACAGGCGCATTAAACTCTGGAAGCATTACTAGTGGTTTTGGCGCTATTGATAATGGCGCATCTGCTATTACAACAACTGGTGCAGTCTCAGGCGGCACAATAACAGGCAGCACATCAGTCAAAACGCCATTGATTGAATATACCGATGGTGATGATGCTATTACGATTGCCAATGGCGGAGGCACTACGTTTGCACAAACTGCGGCTATTCCAGCTATTACTGGCCTTGCTAGTATCAACTCAGGGCAGATAGGCGGCAGCCGTAACAAAATAATCAACGGGGCTATGGAAATAAACCAACGTGGAACCGCAGCGGTAGCCGCTGATGGAGCGATGATTTCTGATAGATGGAAAGAGATAGAAACAGGTGGGGGCAATATGACTTGTCAGGTCGTAGCAGATGCTCCAGCAAGTTTTAGAAACAGCATAAAAGCAATTGCATCTACCGCAGATGACTGCTCACAAGCCGCTGATGAATATCGCCTTCTGCACAGGATTGAAGGCAATAATGTTGTTGACCTTTATTATGGAAACTCTGGGGCTAAAACAACTACGTTATCTTTTTGGGTAAAAAGTTCTCTAACAGGAAATTTTCCTGTAGGTTTAGAAAATAGTGCATCAAATAGAACGCACGTAAAGCAATACACTATAAACAGCGCAGACACTTGGGAAAAGAAATCTGTAACTTTTGTTGGAGATGAAACAGGGACTTGGTTAATAACGAATGGCGTAGGATTAATGGTAAACTTTGTTTTAGGTGCAGGAAGTAATTACACAGGCACAATAGATAGTTGGCAAGGCTCAAGGTTGTATCGTGGCAGTTCTAGTGTGCAGTTTATGGCTACTGTTAACGCTACGTACTTTGTTACAGGAGTTCAGCTTGAAGTAGGTTCTACAGCTACTGATTTTGAATATAGAAGTTTTGGTGAGGAGTTAGCGTTGTGTCAACGATATTTATATAAATCGCAAGGCACTCATGCTTTTACTGCTCATGGATTAGGTTCAGTTTTTGCGGCAAACCAAGTTGATTTTATAACACGTTATCCTGTTACTATGCGAGCAATTCCAACTATAAGTAAATCAGGGACAATTTATGGAGCAACAGGCGATAGAGGTGAAGCAATTTCTTCTATGGCTGATGCAGGTGGCTCAACTACTACGTCATTTGTAAGAATAACGCTTGCGGCTTCTGATTTTACGATAGGCGAGTGTTTAGTCATTAATAATGTAAATGATGCGGCAGCGTTCATTCAGTTTGAAGCGGAGTTATAAAAATGAATATTACAAAAGCTAAGTATATACAAAATTACAACACGAACATAAGTGTTAACGCCACAATAAATGGAATAGATTTAGCAGTGCCAATGGATACAGATAATCGTCATTATCAAGCAATCCTTGAGTGGGTAGACGCAGGTAACACAATAGAGGCAGCAGACTAATGGCATTATTAAATTTTGGACGATTGATGCGAGCTGCTAGACAAACCATAAGGGCTTAACTATGGATTTAGACAAACAAATTTTTGATTGCCTCGCTAGAGTAGAAGCCCACGAAGCTCGCTGTGAAGAGCGAGATAGATTTATCTTTACTAGATTAGAAAAGATAGAAAAACATCTTGAAGAGTTAAACAACAGACTTTTAAAAGGTGCAGTTATTGTAATAACAGGTATGGCTACTTTTATAATAGCCGTAACAGGGCCATTTTAATTAAATGTCTTTGTTAGATTCAGGAAAAGGTTGGGGAAGAAAAGCCTGGAGTTCTGGAGCTTTTGGCTTCAATCACCTTGCGGGGACTGTTACTGAGCAAGTTAAATACGACAAGCTTAAAAAGCTTCGTAGACAACAAATTAGGGAGAGGGACGACGAAGAGGTTCTCGCACTAATGATGTTAACAATAATACGAGGCAGTTGATAATGGATACAGAAGAGATATTAAAATATGAGAAAATGTTTGAAACATTACACTCAGAAGGTTGGGATTTAATTCGTAATCGTTTAGTAGAGATGTTTAACGCTCAAAACAACATACTAGCAATAGGAGACGAGAAGTCTTTTTGGCAAGCTAGAGGTTCGTTAGGAATGTTACATCTTATCATCGAATTTGAAGACGCTTTACGGGCTGAGACAGCCCAAGAAGAGGAGATTGAAGATGGTCTTGAATGATTACAAATGTAATTCTTGCAGAGCAATATATGAGTATTGGTCTGCAGACGAAACAGTAAAGTGCAAAGATTGCTCTGATACTGCTTCAAAAATTATGTCAGGCGGGAATTTCTCATTACCTGGCATAGACACAGGCTTTCCTACTGCTGCCGATAAATGGGCTAGGAGACACAGGAAAGCTAATCACGCCGAGTTAAAAGAACTGGGCATACCTACATAATCCCCTTGTATAAGGTTAAGATTGGAGAAATAAAAAATGGCAAATCCTATAGTAGAGCTAGAAGAAGATTTTATAGACACTGACAGTGCAAAATTAACTGAAAGCTTGAGTCAAGAACGGGAACCAGAAAACGAAGTTATTACAGAGATAGCTAACAACGTCAAAAAAGAAGAAGCTCAACTACCCCCAAAGTTTGAGGGTAAAAACGTAGACGAAATAGTAAAGTCGTATGCTAATCTTGAGCAACAATTTGGAAGACAAGGCAGCGAACTAGGAGAACTTCGGAAACTAGCCGACAGCTTGATACAAAAAAATCTACAGGATACCAGCAATACAAGATCAGAATCTCTTGAGAAATCTATTTCTGAAGATGATTTTTATAGCGATCCTGTTAATGCTGTACGTAAAGTAGTAGAAGAGGCGTTAGAGCCGATGAAGAGTAATCTATCTCAAACAAAGGTAGACTCTACGGTACAAAGACTTCAAGCCAAACACCCAGATATGGCTGACGTTGTTAATGACTTAGGTTTTCAACAGTGGATTATGGAGACTACGCCCCGACAAGACATGTGGGTTAAAGCAAGTAACGGAGATTTTGAATATGCCGACGAACTGTTTACACAGTACAAAGGCAATAATACATCTCAAGTGCAAGCACAAAAAGAGCAGAAACAAGTTGTTAAAAGCAAAGAACTTGAAGACGCTTCTTCTGTATCTTCGGGAGCATCGCAAGATGCTGGTGGGTCATCAGGGAAAACGATTTATCGTCGTTCTGAGTTGATACGCCTCAAGATGAACGACCCTACTAGATACAGTGATTTACATGGAGAAATTATGCAAGCGTATGCAGAAGGCAGAGTTCGTTAATTTATCCAAGTTTTAATTTATAACATAATATAGGAGAATATGGCATGGCCCTCGGCACAGCACATATGACGACTACCACTCATACTAAATTTATTCCTGAGTTGTGGTCAGACGAAGTAGTAGCGGCATACAAGAGCAATCTTGTACTCGCAAATTTAGTTACCCGAATGAACCACAGTGGTAAAAAGGGTGACACCATTCACATTCCAAAACCAACTAGAGGCGCAGCTTCTGCAAAAGCAGCGCAAACTGAAGTAACTCTTATTGCTGCAACTGAAACTGAATTAACAATTTCTATTGATAAGCATTTTGAGTATTCTCGTATGATAGAGGATATACTAGAAAAGCAAGCTTTGTCAAGTATGAGAACTTTTTATACTGATGATGCTGGTTATGCGCTTGCTAAACAAGCGGATACTCACCTTTGGTTGCAAGCTTACACGTTGACTGGTGGTACTATCAACACTGTTAGTTCTGGAACTACTGTTGACTTTGGTACTGCTGGAACTGTAATTGGTTCTGATGGTTCTACTGCGTTTAACGCAGGTAACGATAACGCAGCAGCACTAGCTGACGCAGGTATCAGAAAAGTTATTCAGACTCTTGATGATTCCGACATTCCTATGTCAGATAGATTCTTTGTTATTCCACCTGTGGAAAAGAAAAATCTAACTGGGCTAGCTCGATTTACTGAGCAAGCGTTCGTAGGTGAAGCTGGAGCAGGAAACTCTATTAGGAATGGCTTAGTTGGAGATGTATACGGAATCCCTGTATATGTATCTACTAACTGTCCTACAGATACTGAAGGCTCCCAAGACGCTAGATTGTGCTTAATGGCACATAAATCTGCGTTGGTAATGGCTGAACAGATGTCTGTCCGTACACAGACTCAGTACAAACAAGAATGGTTAGGAGACTTGTTTACTGCTGATACTATCTACGGTACAGGTGAACTCCGAAACGATGCTGGCATTAAAATTGCTGTCGTTGCGTAATAACTTACGGGGAGGCAGTAATGTCTCCCCCTTTATTTAGGAGGAAATCTTATGTCTAGGTTATCAGGTATTCCAGTTGTTGAGGCAACTTGGGATGCATCAAGTATTGCAGATGGAAACGAGGAAGCTGTAAATGTTACAGTGCCAGGAGCAGCTTTAGGCGATTTTGCTCTGGCTTCTTTGTCTCTTGATGTAGCAGACTTAGTTTTAAGTGTCGCAGTCACGGCTGCAGACACGGCAACTGCCGTATTAGCTAATAATTCAGGTGGTGCAATAGACTTAGGTTCTGCAACTTTAAGTGTTTACGTTATTCCAAAGAGCGTAATTTAATCTAAATGGGGGCGTAAAACCCCCTGTTTTTAAGGAGGAATCTACATGTCATCTACTGCGGTTACATTATTAGACGTTGTTAATAAGATTCTTATTCGGTTAAGAGATCAAGCTGTATTGTCTGTAACAAGCTCAATAACAGCAACAGGCGGCGCACCAGCCTACACCGACACTATTGTCCGACTAGTTAATGACGCAAAGAGAGAAGTAGAAGATTCTTTTGATTGGATAGCATTACAAGACACTATTACAATAGCGACAACAAGCGGTACAAATATGTACAATTTAGAGAACGGTAGTCAAAGTCTCTATACTAATCAAAGAAGTAGGGTATTAGACGTATATAATACAACTACTGATGTAAGACTAGCACCAAGACCTTATGAATTATTGAGGCAACAGAATCAACTAAGCTCTAGGACTGACCAAGAGCCATACGCATACGCTGTCTCTGGTGTCAGCGCAACTCAATCATTAAAAATGATGTTGTACTCAACTCCAGACGCAACATACTCTCTTTCTGTAGAGTGTGTTATTCCTCAAGACGAGTTAACAGCTAATACAGACTATTTTAAAGTTAACTGGTATCCAGTCTATCTCAGAGCTTTAGCGCTTGCTATTAGAGAACGAGGCGAAGACGAAGGAGAACTAAGTTCTGAAGTTCAAAATGCTTACGAAAAGTCTTTAGGAGACGCTATAGCTTACGAACAAACTCACAAGTGGCAAGGTCAAGGTGGCGGTGACTGGGTTGTTTATGGAGATTTTTAACTTATGAGTAGTCAACTACAGTCTCTAGTATTACGAGCGCCAGGAATGTACGGGCTTAACTTTGAAGGCGAAACTTATCAAGAATCACCTATTTTTGCAGAAGTTGCAGAAAACATTGCTTACGACTCTGCAGGAAGGCTAACAAACAGAAAAGGGTTTGACGGACTTACTAACGGACACGCTAACGCATTAGGCTACGAAGACGTTGGAGACAATCCAATAACAACTGTTACAACTGCGGGGCTTACAGGTCGTCTTACAATAGCAGATACAAGTCACGGACAAGTTACAGGAGATTTTGTAACAATTAGCGGAGCTGCGACTACCAACGGTATTACAGCAGCTCAGATTAACACTAGATTTGCACTTACAAAAATAGATGCAAATAGTTACTACGTTTTTACAACAGGAACAGCCACCTCCGCTTCTGCGGCAGGAGGCACTGCAGTAAAAGTTAAGTACGAGCCTAAAGTAGATACGTTGTTTATGTACAACTACTCAGGTGGACAAAGACTACTGTCTACCTGCGCTCACGGCGGAAACAACATATACGAAGATACAGCTTCTTTTGACAACTTTACGTCTGTTAAAGGAAGTGTAACTATAGCAAACACACGGCCTCAGTTTGTTAATTTTAACGACGATGTTATTGCTACTAACGAAGGGTCTGCTTTAATTATAAAAAGCGGTACAGGTAACTTTGCTGCTGTTCCAGCAACCAGTGGAAGCGTTCCTACAGGGCGATTAGTTCACAGTGCTTTTGGTAGAGTTTGGGCGCAGAAGTCTCACACAGGCGCAAGCCAAAACATAATTGCTTACAGTACATTTTTAGAAGAAGATAAATGGGGAGGAACTGGAGGAGAGATAACTGTATTAGGAACTTTCTCTGCCGTTAAAGACGGCTTTGACGAACTAATTGCTATATCGTCTTTTGATAAATATTTAGTTGCGTTTCTCCGAAACAGCATTATTATTTATAATAGCCCAGATGCTCCTGCTAGTTTAGGTATACAGCAAGTAATACAGGGTGTAGGGTGTATTGCTAGAGATAGCATACAGCAAATAGGACAGGATTTATACTTCCTATCTGCAACAGGTATACGTTCACTACGACAAGTTATATACACAGGCGATAGAGCAGACTTAACAGAAATTTCTACTTTAGTTAGACGAGAGTTTTTAACAGACGTAGCAGGAAGCGAGTCTGCGTTAATTAATGTTCGCTCTAGCTACGACCCCGAAGAGGGTCAATACTGGATTAAAGCTCCTGGTGGGAATATTTGGGTGTTTGATATGCACTCGCTAGATCAAAACGTACCAATCAGGGTTACAAAATATGTAGACACTGGTTGGGATAGTTTTGCTTATTTTGAAGGTGACACATACATAGGCTCAAGGGGCCTAATAGGAAAATACAGTGGTTATACAGACGATACTCCTACAGATAGTACCTCATATACTTGCACTTGGCGTAGCAATCCTGCAGATTTAGGTACATCTAAATTAAAATTTCTTAAAAGATTGACTGCTACTATAGAAGGCTCTAACGCAGACGTTGTAGCAGTTACTTACGCCTTTTCAGAAGGCGGTTCTGGTGAAGTTCCTTTTACCCTATCTTTAAATAATGCGTTTAATAGACAATCTGGTTTAACTGTAGGAACCCCTGCTGAGTGGGGAGTGGCTAATTGGAACGTAGACGAGTGGGGAGGCGGTACTGCCCTAGCGTATAATTTAGGAGCTTCTGTCTCACAATCAGGCAGGACATTTAAAATCGGAGTCAGATTTATTTCAAACGGCTTCCAAATTGCTGTAGAGCAATTATCTTTATTTATGAAATTAGGGCGAGAGGGTAGATAACCATTATGAGCGATTATACTAGAACACAGAACTTTACGGCTAAAGATAGCCTTGCAACAGGTGATGCAGAGAAAGTTATTACTGGAGCAGATGTAGACGGAGAGTTTAATGCTATTGCAACGGCTATAGCAACTAAAGAAGATACAGGGCTTATTCCGTCAGGAACAGTCATGTTGTTTGTTCAAACTGCAGCCCCTACGGGCTTTACTAAAGTTACTACCCACAACGATAAGTCTCTTAGGGTAGTCTCTGGTTCTGTAGGCACAGGAGGCAGCGTAGCGTTCACTACGGCGTTTGCTTCTAATAGGACTGCTACGGGTACGACTGGAGGCACTGCGGTCAGTGTAAGCGGTACAGTTGGCTCTCACACGCTATCAACAGGAGAGTTGCCAGCGCATAATCACACATTTAGTATAGGCCAGTTTGTAGGCTCTGATGATGGGCAATCTAACGGCAGTGGTAGAATTATTATGGCAAATAGAAACTTTGCGTCTGGTGGCGGGGCTGCTGACGTTACTATAGGCAATACAGGAGGAGCTGGGGGCCATACGCATCCTGTAGGTTCACTTGCTGGCGCTTCGCACACGCACTCGTTTACTAGTAGTAATATGGCTTTTGACGTAAATTATGTAGATGTAATTATAGCAACAAAAGATTAAAACTTATGAAATTAGAAGTAAAAGACAACTGCCCACTAAACAACTTTCAGCCTTGTAAGAAGTTTGACTGCGGGTGGTTTATGCAGTTACGAGGTAACGATCCCCAAACAGGGGAAGAATTAGATAATTGGGTATGTTCGGTAGCGATGCTACCGTTACTTCTAATAGAGAACTCACAGCAAACTAGACAAACGGGAGCTGCAATAGAAAGCTTTCGGAACGAGATGGTAAAAGACAACGCTACTTCTCAAAAGCTATTCTTAGCGACAGCAAAACAGAAACTTAAAAACGTATTGTAACGGAGACAAAAGATGTTTAATTTAGGGCAATTTGAAAAACTAGGGCGCAACGAAGACGACACAATAGCTCACGTTGCAACGGGAGAAATGGTAATTCGTCCTGAGTTACTAGGCGGCACTTTAACCAATCAGATTAAAAGCAAAATGAAAGGTTTTGGGTTAAACCCAGATAGGTATACTGTAGGTAACAAAGCTAACTCTATTAACCCTAATACTATGCAGCCTGAGTTTGGTTTTTTTAGTGATCTGTTTGGTAGTTCAGGTTCGGGAAAAGAATTAAAAAAATTAGAAAACGAGTTTCTTCCTCAAATACAAGATTCACGGTACGCTACTCCTGGTTTTAGTGGGCCATACGGAGATTACTCTATTGACAAAGGCGGAATTTCTTTAACTCCTTCTGAGCAAGCTACAGCTACAAGCAACATGTTTCAGAATTTACTTCCAGGATTACAAAGTCAAGCAGCAGATAATCCATATGGACAACAGTTAATGGGAGCTTATCAAGCTCCTACTATGGATAGACAACAACTTCAGAACTTGTTTATGTCTGGGTTGCAGCCTCAATTTGAATCTCTTAATAGACAAGCTGATTCAGAGTTAAGTCAAAAATTTGGATCAAGTGGTTTAAATACTGGTTCTGCTAGTGCCATGCAGAACATCCTTAATCAACGAGATTTAGGTAAACAACAGTTAACAATGAACGCTTACGGAGGCGCACAAAAATCTTACTTAGATGAAATAACTTCTTTACAGAATATGTTGGGGTCTTCTCTTGGATACCAAACGCAATCTCTAGGTAATCTGTCAGGCGCAGCACAGAATCAATTTACTCCTTATGCTGGTTTAAGCGCTAACTTAGCTAATGTTCTACAGTACGGACAAAATCAAACTAACTTTGACGTAGGTAAAATAGGTTCTGCTATTGATTTACGGAATCAATATGCTCAATACAAAACAAATCCAAAACAAGGGTTCTTTCAATCTACAGTATTGCCAACTATTGCTGCTTTTACAGGCGGCAATGTAAGTATGCCAAGCGGAAATGCTAATACTGGCACAGCTACTACATCTTCTCAAGCAACAAACGCAATGTTTGGAGGGGGAGGCACTAGTGCTTCGCCCTTCTATCAACCCAGCTCAATGCAACCTCAAAATACTGAATATACTAGCGGTATGTATTTCTAAACTTCTCAAGGAGAATTAACAATGGCTAACATGTTTGGATTTACACCCGTAACAGACTATACAAGACAAGCAGACCTTGGCTTTAAAATGAGCCAAGACACAGCTACTAAAACTAAAAAAGCTATGCAAAATATTTCTGGAATAGTAATAGAAAAGCGCATAGCAAAGCAATATCCAGATGCGCCTTATGGCGAAGAAGCTTTAAAAGCTAGGGTACAAGCTTATGCAGGTATCGACCCAGAAAGGTCGCAACAAGCTCAAAAGATGTTGCAATCTACCTACGACAGAAATGTACAACAAGCTAAAATATCTTTAGACAAAACAAAATTTGGTTACGATGTAGCAAAAAACAAACGAGATTTTTCGTATACTGCACAAAAAGACACAAACGAACTTGCATTTAACAAGAAAAAAGAAGAACGTTTAGGAAGAGAATTTGAGCAAGAACAAAAAATAAAAAGAGAACAACTTTTAGATAAAGGTGAAGAAATAGCTTTAAAAGAATCTCAGTTTAGCGCAGACGAAGCAGAGAGGAGGAGAAAAAGCGCCAAAGAAAAAGTTACTGCAGATTTAAACCAAGCAAAGTTTCTAGAAGCAGTGAGAGCAAAAGGCGTTGAGGAAGGTTACACCGAACAAAGATTACTTTTTGAACAAAAGAAAATTAAGAATGACATAGCCAACGGAAGTATTGTTTATGATCCAGACACTAGACAGTGGTTTGATAAAAGAACTAGAAAAGTAATTGATATTGAAGGAAATGCTAGCGCAAGAACTCAAACAGAAACAAGACCTACAACAGGTATAGACTATATAGAGGCAAGAGATAACGCTTTATTAAATAGACAAAATGCTGACGAGTTAGTAGCTACCGCTACAGGAGCAAGCCAAAGCAAATTAGCTAAAGCACAACAAACCACCGCCGAAAGAAATTACAAAGAAACCCAAGCCCGTTTAACTAAAATAGACACTCTTTATGAGCCTATTAAAGCAGAATTAGAACCTTCGTTAGACACTGTTGCTTCGGGTAGGAGTCAACTAGAAGAAATAAAAAACTCTAAAAATCCCCGAACGCTTGTAACCAACATAACAAAGTTAATAGGTACGTTAAATCAAGATAAAAGATTAAGTAATCTTGATTTTACTACTGCTCTTGGTACAGGAAGCATTATAGAACAACTTAACAAAGGATTTACTCAACTTATAAGCGGTAAACTTGATCCAGATACTCTAGCTTCTATGGAAGATTTATTTGATTTTATGGAAAAAGATACAAAAAGAGCTATTAGAACAAAAGAGTGGAACATAATTAAAAGAGATTTAAATAGTTCAAGCTATGTTAGAGAAATTTCTTCGCTCCCTAGTGCAGCATTTACTGACGAACAACTTCAACAGTATAACAAAGTGTATTTTTCTTTATTAGAAAAAACCCCTAGTAACAAAGCTTATCTTGCTTCAGATTATTATATACAATCTGGATTAATGCCTCCGACACGATAAAGGATTTTATATGCCATCTCCAATGGAAAATATTTTTAATGCTATTCAAAGTAGACAACCACCTACAAGGGAAGACGAAGAAGAATTTAGCTTAGAAGAACTAGGTGATTTATCCCTAAACTCTTCTGGAAGACTTTTAGACCCTAATAGAGCTGAGTCTGCATCTGAATACTTAAAAACTCAAGCACAAATAGGTTTTACTGAAGGTAATGCTATTTTAGGGGCTTTAGGAGAAACTGCTGTACAAACTTTTGGGCCTGGCGGAGATGTTAATGTTGCAGATATTTTACAAAACTCCTTGTTTGGAGAACAAGGCGAATACAGTGTAAACAATCCTGAAGCTCGCACTATGAGAGAAATTCCTCAGTATTTTGGACAAGCAATAGACAGGTGGTCAACTAACTCAGAACAAGCTTTTGTAAATACTGCAAATAAAATGCTTAGTCAAGGCGTAACTGATTATCAAGTTACCCTCCCAAATAAAAATTTAAGGACTAACAGTTCTCTTGTTGAATCTGCAGGCGCTGGGGTTAGATTAGCATCAGACCCTATTACGCTTTTAGGAGTGCCGTTTAAAGCAGGAGCAGTAGCTACTAGATTAGGAGCAGAAACTGTTTTAGGCACAGAAATAGACCTTGCAGGAAAATTAGGAAAAAGAGTAGAAGAAGTTACAGTTGGTTCTGACACAGAAATAGGAAAAGTTTTAGGACAGTCAACAGCGTTAGTAGTTGGGTCTTACAAACAAGGTGTTGTTGAAAAACTTCTTGGTGGAGCAGGTAACGTAGTAAAAAAACAAGGTGGAAAAGTTCTTAATACTTTACTTAACAGGCCCGTTTCTGGGGCAGATGCTGCAACTGATCAAGCTTCAGGCGCTGCCCAAAGGTTACTAAGGTTAACTACAGAAGGAACAGACGTTAATAAACTAGACGAAATTGTTTCTGAATTTAATTTATTAGCCGAAAGAGTAGATAGAAAAAGCTTTCCTATTTTAGTTGCATTAGGAGATTCTCCTTTTATAAAAGAAGAAGCTACTAGATTAGCAAAAAATGACCCTAATTTTAGAGCGCAAGTTTCTACAGAACTTGCAAAACTTAGACAAGAGATTGAAGCAAATGCTACTAGTATTTTTGGAACTAGGTACGCTCGAATTGCTCCTTTAGCAGACTTATCAGAAAGTACTTTAAACAAACTAGAGGGCGTTAGAAGAACAAGAATAGAAGTTGACCAAAGAATTAAAAACGCTTCTACAAATCCAAACCCTAGTTTAACGGCAGAAGAGCAGGGCAAAGTTGTTACAAATTTAATTGCTTCAAGAGAAAAATTAGCTAAACTAGAAATGGCTCCGCATTATCAAAGTTTAATGTCAGAAGCAACAACGGGTAAAATTACATTGCCAAAAGAAGGGGTAGAACAACTTTATAATTTTGTTAAAGATAATAAACTAAGAGATTTATTTGGAATAGGAACAAAAATAGACAAACAAATTTTAAGTTATCTTACTCCTACAACAAAACAAGTTGAAAAAATAGATTTTACTACCGGAACTAAAACAACAACCGAACAAAAAGTGTTTAGTGAGCTATCGTTTGAGAACGTAGATTCTTTAAAAAAAGCTATTAACCGAATTCAAAGAGGCACATTAAGCGCAGAAAGTCGAATGAAACTTGGGCAATTAGAAGACGTATTTTCTGAAGCAAGAGAATTAATTCCTGGTGGGTTTTCTCAAAAATTACAAGATTTAGACTATTTATATTGGGAAAAAGTAGGCGTACCTTTTGGAGAGCAGGGAATAAAAGATTTAACTTCTAAAAAATATAGCGAACAAGTAATTCCTGTTTTATTAAAAAATAATAAAGTAGTTGATGATTTTCTTGAAGCCACAGGAACGAGAGGCGTTCCTATAGTTAAGGATGCCATACTAACAGACATGTATAAAACTGTATTTAAAACAGGCGAGTTTAACGCAAGAGCTTACAAACAGTGGGAACTTAAAAGAAAAGAACAAATTAAACATGTCCCAGGATTAGGAGAACAAGTTAATAAAATTAGATTTGACTCAGACGAATTGTACAAAGAGATAGACAGGTTAGACGGCGTAGAAGCGTCTATCCAGTCAGAGTTGTCTAATAATTATTTTAAAGGGCAAAAAGGTAGTTCTTCTTTTGGCTCTAAATATTATGCAGAAGGTTTTGATGCTCCTGATTATGCAAGCCTTGTAGGAGATATAACAACAGACCAACAAAAAGCTGCTCAATTTTTTAATAGCCTTGATGGGCTAGAACCAACTACAAGAGAAGCTATTTTAGGGACTACTAGAAGAGAGATGCTAGAGTACACTAAAACTAAAGGAGGAGTTTCTTTTCTGCTCGACGTTAAAAACAAACCAATTTTAGACAGATTAATGGGAAAATCTTATCAAAACGATTTAATTGAGTTAACAAAATTAACGGAAGCTATGCAAGAAGCAGATGTTGCTACACTTGCTTTTAATGCTGCAAATAAACTTAACGCTAAGATTAAATTAGGCGGCGGAGAACTAGACGTTACTTATTTAGCGTCACAACTTAAAGATAAAATTACTAGCCTTCCTATAAAAACTTTGAGGCTTGGTACAAAGTGGTATGAGTCTGTAGTAAAAGGAGCAACAGACGAAACAATTAAAAAATTATTGTTAAGTCCAAATGGTTTAGCTGAATTAGCTAAGTTAAACAAAGAAAGAAAAGGTGCAGAATTTAAAAAAAGTCACTTAGAAGAGTTTATAAAAATTGCCCAAAAGTATCGTTTAATAGGTGCTTATGACATTACAAAAGAGCGAATGCTTAATGAAGAATAGACTTTTACTCTTAATCTTAGTGTTGTTTTCTGGTTGTGTACTTATACAGCCAGTAGAAGCTGAGACTAATACTATTGCTAGTACCCTTACAGGTACTACAACAGTAGACAAAACACCGCCGACTGCCTCGGCCCCAAACTTGGTACTCAACAACCAAGATGTGTGTAGCTACCCTGCATCAGCAGCAATTCAAACCCAGATACTAGGTTTTGCGGCTGGAACGACGATCCGTGACAAGAATTGCGAGCGTCTTAAACTGAGTAGGGTACTCTACTTTTCAGGCATGAAGGTAGCGGCGGTATCTTTACTTTGCCAGGATACTAGAGTTTACTCTGCTATGAATATGGCAGGTACTCCGTGTCCTTATATGGGTAAAATTGGAGCAGAAGCTGCAGCTCTCTGGGAAGCTAACCCAGAGATGAGACCAGACTATAAAGCGTTTAAACGCTCTAAGCGTTCTGAAAACGGTAGGTGGACAAGAGTTAAAGGAAAGATGCAGTGGG
>Ga0209336_10000359_pt1 | contig 23522 bp, 34 predicted proteins | sample LinPmetageLP32_FD_184042 | JGI IMG/M metagenome (GOLD analysis project Ga0209336, IMG submission 184042) | Marine viral communities from the Pacific Ocean - LP-32 (SPAdes) (version 2) | ecosystem: Environmental > Aquatic > Marine > Oceanic | place: Pacific Ocean | collected 2009-08-23
TCGACAACGATCGAACAGGTCCAGTTGTCGGAGATCCATATTCAACATCAGAAGCTGAAGCTCTAGGTAACACTGGAGAGTCATTTGCTGAAATGGGTTTCACCATTGAAAAAGCAACTGTGACTGCAAAGTCACGTGCGTTGAAAGCAGAGTACACACTAGAACTCGCACAAGATCTAAAAGCGATCCATGGTTTGGACGCAGAGACAGAATTAGCAAACATTCTGTCAACAGAAATCTTGGCAGAGATCAACCGTGAAGTAATCCGTACAATCAACTCACAAGCTAAAACTGGTGCTTTAACAGCTAACGCATCAACCAAAGGTATCTTTGATTTACAAACAGATGCAGATGGTCGTTGGTCAGCTGAGAAGTTCAAGGGTCTAGGTATTCAACTAGATCGTGAAGCAAACGTAATTGCAAAAGAGACACGTAGAGGTAAAGGTAACTTTATTATCTGTTCATCAGACGTTGCAACTGCACTAGCTGCTTCAGGAATGTTAGACTATGCTCCTGCATTGTCAACTAACTTGAACATCGATGACACAGGTAATACTTTTGCAGGTGTTATGAATGGTCGTATCAAAGTATACATCGATCCATATGCAACAGCAGATTATATCACTGTAGGTTATAAGGGTACTAACCCATATGACGCAGGTCTGTTCTATTGCCCATACGTACCGCTAACTATGGTACGTGCGGTTGGTGAGAATGATTTCCAACCACGTATCGGGTTTAAAACTCGTTATGGTATGGCGTCTAACCCATTCGTAGGTACATCACCAGCTGATGGACTAGCAGCAGCTAAGTCTAATCAGTACTACAGAATATTCAGAGTAGATAATATTCTTAACGCATCATAAGGTAGGTAAACTACTATTGCTCGATAACTGGGCGGCTTTCTCAGCCGCCCTTTTTTTATGAACCTAAGACAACTTCGTAAGAACCATTGTCTGTAAGATCAAAACCTTCAATAAATACATGATGGCTATCATCTGCCTGAGTCAGTAGAGAATCAACTGCGCGTTGAACATCATCCTGTGAACCAGTTGCTAGGAAAGAAGAAACTTCAGCAAATGTATAACCTTCTTCGTTTTTACCGTTAATGTATGAGTATACTAGACGAGTACCTTCTTTGAACGTTGTAGGAACTTTTACTTCTTCACACCAGATTGAATTAAACATTTGATTCTCCTTTATTTCTTACATTCTTTATACATTATTGTTGAACAAAAGTCAACAGTTAATTTAACATTTCGTAGATTTCTTTCCAACCTTTTACTAGAGGAATATCATCATTGACATAGTTCATGTTATGACCATGTTCAATCAGAATAGATTGCAGACCTAACTGTTGGCCAAGCTCAGCATTCTCAATCTTATCTTCAATCCAGAGTAGACCTGAACCTTCATAAGGAGCAAGAGCTTCATCTTTATCAGCACCTGTGCCAATACAAAGAACATCTTCGAACGCAGTTGGTCCAAAGAGTTTACTAAGATTCTCTTCACGCAACTTAGAAGCTGATGGATCAGTCGATAGGGAAGTGATTGCACGGAACACATATCCATGCTTGCGATGTAGTAGATCTACATAGTACATTGCATCTCGCAATGGAGGTAAGAATCCAATAGCAGCTGATTCATTAAAGAACCGTACTAACTCTTTACCTTTCTTGTATCTGATACCATAACGGTCAGAAACATCATATTCTGTGGCGTCAGCATTTAGCTTGTAGCCATGTTGTTCCATCCAGACTTTGAAAGCATACTCCCAGTTAAGAAGTACACCATCAACATCTGTTAAGATTACTTTATTTGTATTATTGATCAATTTTGATCTCCTTTATTTCTTACATTCTTTATACTATAAAGTAGTAGTAAGGTCAACAGTTAATTTTAATTATATTGATAAAAGAAACATATAAATACAAGTAGTTATAATTTTTATGGAAATAAAATGGTTCAATTAAATCCTAGTGTTACAGTTAATGTAGATGATACCTTAGGGAATGCTTCCTCTGGTTTGAACAACATTAATCTTCTACAACCTACATCCTTTAAACTTCTTATAGATAGAAAGAACTTTCCCAATCTCGAGTTCTTTTGTCAAAGCGTAGCGCACCCAGCAATGGATGCAAGAGCAGCTGAACTGCCATATCAAAGAGTTGCAAACGTACCTTTTGCAGGAGACAAATTGACATTTACTGATTTAGAGACTATAATAATAGTAGATGAAAATTTAAATGCATATACTGAGATGTACAATTGGATGCAAAGATTAATACAAACACCAACTAAGACACCTCTTGCACGAACTGATAATGTTCCTCCAACTGTATGTGACGTCTCACTTATGATCTTGAGTAGTGCCAATAACCCTACTAGAGAAATCAGATATATAGATTGTATACCAACAGGATTGGGTAATATGGTACTAGAAGCAACAACTGGAGATACAACTCAGATTACATTTCCAGCTACATTTAGATTTTCTTATTTTGAATTGAAGTAATGAACGGAGTATATTATGAATTTAGAAACACTACTGGAACAGTGGTCGGTAGACTGTGAACTACCGCGCAGCAGTTTAGACGAAGCATCTCGCAACACCCCAACCCTACATTCTAAATATCTTGGATTTCTTTCTCAAACTAAACTACGTTTGAAGAGAGTAGAGATGGATCAAAAGACACTATTGAAAAAGAAGTGGCTTTGGTACAATGGTAAGATGTCAGAAGAAGAAGTAAAGGAACAGGGTTGGGATTATGATCCTCTCAATGGTCTGAAAGTAATGAAAGGTGATATGGATTACTATTATGATTCAGATAAAGAGATACAAGAATCAGAACTAAAGATACAGTATCTAAAAACTGTTATAGATACTCTCAACGAAATTGTTGACACACTACGTTGGCGACATCAAACAATAGGTAATATGATAAAGTGGAAAGTGTTTGAAGCCGGTGGCTGATATTATTTGTAGACTAAAAGATTATTCTATGCTTGAAATAGATGTTGATCCTGGCTTGGCAGCTGAGATTAGTGACTACTTTTCATTTTATGTACCTGGTTATAAATTTATGCCTGCGTATAAGAACAAAGTGTGGGATGGCAAGATTAGATTATTCAATCGCATGACGGGAGAGCTAAACGCGGGCCTGTATGTTTATCTTGTAAAATTTGCTGCGGAACGAAGCTACACTCTGGATACTGAGGAAACCAAATACGGTTTTCCAGTGATGAAGGAAAAGGTTTCAGACTTAGATCATCTTTTAGAAAATGAATCACTTCCTTTTCAACCAAGGGACTATCAGTACGATGCTGTATTAACAGCTCTAGAGCGAAGTCGAGCAATACTATTATCTCCTACTGGATCAGGTAAGTCATTCATTATTTATCTAATGATGGTGTATTGGAACAAATATATTTACCATGGGTTAGGTGCAGCGAAGACTTTGATAATAGTTCCAACAACATCATTAGTAGAACAAATGTATTCTGATTTTCAAGATTATGGAATGCCTCAAGGAACAGTACATAGAATATATTCAGGAAAAGATAAAAACTTTGATACACCATATGTTATAAGTACTTGGCAAAGCATCTACAAATTACCTAAGAAATGGTTTGAACAATTTGGTATGGTTGTGGGTGATGAGTGCCATGGATTCAAATCTAAGTCACTATCTTCTATTATGAATAAAGCTACACTAGCTAAGTATCGTTTTGGTCTTACTGGAACATTGGATGGTACACTGACTCACAAGTTGGTACTTGAGGGGTTGTTTGGGCCGGTATATCAAGTGACAAAGACTGTTAACTTGCAAGAAGATGGAACACTTGCACCTTTGGACATTAAAGTCTTGTTAATGAATTACTCAGAAAAAGTAAGAAAAGATTTTGGAAAGAAAACCTATGCAGAAGAAATTGAATTCATCGTGGGAAATGATTCCCGCAATAACTTTATTCGCAATTTGGCTTTGGATACTACTGGGAATACTCTTGTCTTATTCCACCGTGTGGAAGCTCATGGAAAGCCGCTTTTTGAGCTTATAAGTAGTAGAGCTAGACAAGGAAGAAAAGTCTTCTTTGTATCTGGAGAAACAGCTACTTCAGATAGAGAAGCTATACGGAAGATAGTGGAGAAACAAAAAGATGCTATTATTGTTGCAAGCCTTGGTACTTTTAGTACTGGTATTAATATTCGGGAGTTGCACAATATCATATTCGCTAGCCCGTCAAAGTCTCAAATTAAAGTTCTACAGTCTATCGGACGAGGGTTACGCAAAGCTAGTGATGGACGAAGAACAAACCTCTACGACATAGCAGATGACTTACATTGGGGTAAGAGAAACAATTTTACTTTAATGCATTCTGCTGAACGCGTTAAGATTTACGAAAAAGAAGAATTTAACTACGAGTTGATAAAGGTTGATGTAAAATGACAATAACTCAATTTAGATTATCTAATGGAGATGAGCTCATAGCTGAAGTTGTTCAAGAGCCAGAAGCAGATGAGATAAATCTTATTATTCGCAATGCTATGCAAATAATCACAACAGACGCTAACCCATCTGTTAGATATTATTCTTTTAGACCTTGGATGGTTTATCAGAATGATCCTAACTATTTCCAACTTCTTAATTTTAAACACATAGTAGGAGAAGCTAAACCTGATTCTCTTATGGAAGAACAATATAAAAAAGCTATGGAGATAGAAAGAAATTCTAATAAAGTTACTAAGAGTGATGTAGATTCCAAATATAAAGAATTGATGAAATATTTAGATAGTGCAGAATACCTTATGGAGGATATGGATTCAGACTATAGTAATGTAATCCATTTTCAATTTGATAAGGATAAATTACATTAATGGAAGATTGTGATGCTTATGTAAAATATCCACAACACAGAAAGTGGTTTAATAAACTATGGCTGGCGGAAACACTAGGATACAAATGTGGTCCTGCTGATATAGATATTCCTGAAGATGGGATGTATGTCATTAGACCAATATATAATCTTGCAGGAATGGGTGCAGGTGCAACAGTAAAAGAACTAAGAAAAGATGATGCCACTTCAACTCCTCCTGGATATTTTTGGTGTGAGTATTTTAAAGGCGTGCATTACTCAGCAGAATATGAATGGAAATACGATAGAGATAATATTGATGGATCATGGAATAGTCCATGGAAAGGTATCTCATGTTGGATAGGTACCAATATGCCTTTAAATTTAACTAAGTTTCTACACTGGGAAAGATCTGACTATATACCTCATGTACCTGATGAGCTGGTAGAGTTAAACGATGTTGAACACATTAACGTTGAGTTTATAGACGACAAAGTTATTGAAGTTCATTTAAGAAGAACTCCTGATCCGGATTATAATGAATTTGTTCCAGTATGGAAAAGTGATGAAGGAAAGGTAGCTCACTTCCTGATGCATGAATATAGATTCATAGAAGCCTTTGACGATGCTAACGGATACATAGACGATCCCCGGATTGGATTCCTAGTAAAATAATACTACCGGCCCGCTAAGGCTACTCTTAGATTATACATCTAAAATAAAGATATGACAACCGGTTGACTAAAATACTTTTTTGAATTATAATAATATAAATTGAGGAACTTTGTTATGGCAAAAAGCAAACGCGCTAGCATACACTATGTTAACAATAGAGAATTTTCACAAGCAGTAGTAGACTATGTTACAGTTGTTTCTGACGCAAAAGAAGCAACCACGGATATTCCTGTTGTCCCAGATTATATTGCTCAATGCTTTCTTCGTATAGCAGAAGGACTATCACATAAATCTAACTTCATTAGATACACTTATCGTGAAGAAATGGTTATGGATGCTGTTGAAAATTGTTTGAAAGCAATAGAGAATTATAATATAGAAGCCGCTACCAGAACTGGTAATCCTAATGCGTTTTCTTACTTCACACAAATATCTTGGTTTGCTTTCTTGCGAAGGATTGCTAAAGAAAAGAAACAACAAGATGTAAAACTAAAGTATCTTGCTCAGAGTGGATTAGAAGATTATTGTAATAGCGATGCTAGTGATAAGGCTTCTATTCAAGCAATCCAGGCTTTTGTTGATACATTGAAGGATCGTATTGATAAAGTAAAAGAAAAAGACACTGAATTTAAAGTATATGCAAAGGAGGAGAAGAAGCGTAAGAGGAGAGTGGTAGTAGTGGACTCAGACCTTGGAGACTTTTTAAATGATAAATGAAGATAGCTATATTAAATGACACTCATTGTGGTATCCGCAATAGCAGCGACATATTTCTCAATAACGCAGAGAAATTTTATCGCGATGTATTTTTTCCTCATCTTTTGGAACATGATATTAGCCATATTGTGCACCTTGGTGATTACTTCGATAACAGGAAATTTGTTAACTTCCGTGCTCTTAACCGCAACCGCGGTTTCTTTCTTAAACCGTTAAGAGAATATGGAATCACCATGGACATCATCCGTGGTAACCACGACACCTATTATAAGAATACTGGAGAACTTAACTCACTAAAAGAATTACTTGGTCACTATATGAATGAAGTAACTATTATTCATGAACCTAAAGTGATGGAGTATGGTTCAATGAAAATAGGATTGATTCCATGGATAGATGATGATAATGAAAAACAAGCCATGGACTTCTTAGCTAATGCTAAGTGTGATTGGATTGGTGGCCACTTTGACATTATGGGTTATGAAATGTTAAAGGGTATAAAATGTGAGCATGGTCTTGACCGCGCTGTGTTCAAAAGATTTGAACAAGTACTATCTGGTCATTTTCATACTAAATCAGAACAAGATAACATAATGTATCTTGGTTCACAAATGGAGTTCTTTTGGAATGACGCACACGACAACAAATACTTTCACATCTTGGATACGGAAACACGAACTCTTACTCCTATCCATAACCCTCACACTTTGTTCCATCGGATCTATTATAACGATGTGGAAACTGATTACCTTCATTATGACCTTGAGCCAGTAGAAGGTAAGTTTGTAAAAGTAGTTGTAATTAATAAATCAGATACATTTACCTTTGATAGATTCATAGACAGGATTAACAACAGAGAGATCTTAGAACTAAAGATAGCAGAAAATTTTAATGAATTCTTAGGAGATGCTGTTGACGATCAGACAATTTCAGTGGATGATACTCCTACGCTGTTGAATAGTTACATTGAAGCTGTAGATACTGATCTCGATAAAGATCGTATCAAAGTTGAGATGAATAATCTTATGATTGAGGCTCAGGCTTTAGAAGTAGTATGATAACATTTAAGAATCTACGTTGGAAGAACTTCTTATCAACTGGTAACAATTGGTCGGAAGTAAACTTCTTAGAAGCAAAGACTTCTCTTGTTGTTGGACAGAATGGTGCAGGTAAGTCTACTTTGTTAGATGCATTATCTTTTGCATTGTTTGGTAAGGCTCATCGTAACATTTCTAAGGCACAGTTAGTCAATAGTATAAACAAAAAGTCAACAATTGTAGAAGTACAGTTCTCAGTACTTGGATCAGACTTTAAAATCAAACGAGGTATCAAACCTAACTTATTTGAGATTTGGCGTGGTGAGACTATGTTAAACCAAGACTCTCATGCCAAAGAGTACCAGAAGATTCTCGAGCAAAACATCTTGAAGCTTAATCATAAAAGCTTCCATCAGATTGTTGTGCTAGGCTCTTCCTCCTTCATTCCCTTCATGCAGCTGTCCGCACAGCATAGACGTGATGTTATCGAGGATCTTCTGGACATCAATGTATTCTCAAAGATGAATGGTATTCTTAAAGAAAAGACTTCATCTCTTAAAGAACAAATAAAAGATGCAGATCATAAAACAGAAGTTAATAAGACAAAGATAGATGCTCAAAAGAAATACATACGCGATATTAAAGCCATTAACGAAGAACAAAAAGAAGAGAAACTCAAACTTATCGAAGAACACAGAGATGAGATCAAGACTCTTAATGAATCTAATGGATCCTTATCCACCTTCGTGGAAGAGAATTTATCTACAGCGTCAGATACTAAACAAGATGCGTCAGAAAAGATTAACGAGCTACAGCAGTTCAGAGCAAAGTTCAATGCAGATATCAAAAAGCTTGTTAAAGAAGTCCAGTTCTTTGAATCCAACGATACCTGTCCTACTTGCACCCAGCCCATTACAGAGGAAACGAAAGAGTCCCATATCCTGGATGGAAAAGCAAAAGCACAGGAACTCAATACCGCACTTGAAACTGCTGAGGCTTCTTTGGCAAGACGAAATGAAGTATTGGCATCCGCTGAACAACAGCTGGTAGAGTGTAGAGAAGCTCAAAGTAATATACATGGAAATAATCAATCTATTAGTAACTTTCAGGCATCTATTGATCGTACTCAGACAGAAATAAATAATATTGGCAAAGGCGCAGATGTGGAATCTGCTGATAAAGATTTACAAGCTTTGGTTAATGTAGGAGATGATCTAGTAGAATATAGATTGACTCTCAATGAACAATATAATTATAATACTGTGATAAGCCAGATGCTAAAGGATACTGGAATTAAAACTAAAATAGTTAAACAGTATCTTCCGGTTATAAATAAGTTAGTCAATAAGTATCTACAGATACTAGATTTCTTCGTCTCTTTCAATCTGGATGAGGCTTTCCAAGAAACAATCAGATCACGTTTCCGTGATAACTTTACTTACGATTCATTTTCGGAAGGAGAGAAACAACGTATTGACTTAGCATTACTATTCACATGGCGGCAGATAGCTAAGATGAAGAATAGTGTTGCTACTAATCTATTGATATTGGATGAGACCTTTGACAGCTCATTAGATGTTGATGGTGTTGACAATCTTATGAAAATCATATACAGTCTAGGAGATGATACTAATGTCTTTGTTATCTCTCATAAGGGTGAGATGGTAGATGGTAAGTTTGCTAACAAGATAGAAGTAGTGAAAGAGAAAAACTTTAGTAGGATTAAATAATGGAACTGTCGAACTATACTATGAATGCATTGAAGAACTATGCTACTATCAATAGTAATGTTGTTATCCATCAAGGTAACAGTATTATGACAATGGCAGAAGCAAAGAATGTTCTTAGCATGACAACCATACCAGAAACATTTCCACAAATGTTTGGTATATATGATCTACAAGAGATGCTGAATGTACTCAGTCTTGTAGATAGTCCTCGGCTTAGGTTCGAGGAAAACTATGTATTGATTGGAGATAGCACTGGGAGAGTGGAGATTAAATACTTCTTCTCAGATCCAGAGATGTTAACCTCTCCAACCAAACCTATAGATATGCCTAATCCTGATGTAGTATTTACATTAGATCAGGGTACTCTTAACAATCTTAAACGAGCTGCCGCTGCATTAGGACATAATGAAGTTTCTATTACATCTGTGGATAATGTTATAAGATTGTCTATATTAGATACAGAAAACTCTACATCAAATATATATTCCATAGATGTAGATGGAGATTGTTCATTATCGGATTGTAACTTTATTATTAATATTAGTAATCTGAAAATGATTCCTGGAGATTATAAAGTAGAGATATCTACTAAACTGATCTCACAATTCACCAATACTAGCGATGAGATGGACTTACAGTATTGGGTTGCATTAGAAAAGTCCTCAACTTTTAAGGAGTAAGAATAAATGGCAGAAGAAAAACAGGAAGGTATTTCGTATCCCCCTGAGCAGGATCATGGACAGATCTACGACCTTTCTAATCGAGTGTCACGTAGTGTTGTAGCTGTAGTAGATGCACTTACACAGCGAGGAGCATTCAAAGGTGAAGAACTATCTACAATTGGTGGCTTGAGAGATCAAGCATTACAAATGATTCAGATATGTGAAAATTACGAACAGGAAAAAGCATCACAGTAATTGACTTATAATCCATTTGAGTGTATAGTATAATTTTGTTATGAGGATAATATGTCAAAAGATTTTCTGTGGGTCGAGAAGTATCGACCAGCTTCTATAGCTGACTGTACATTACCAAGTCAGCTCAAACAAACATTCCAAGCTATTGTAGATGGTGGAGACATACCTAATATGTTATTCACTGGTACAGCTGGTCTTGGAAAGACAACAGTTGCCAAAGCAATATGTAATCAATTAGGATTAGATTATATACTGATTAACGGATCAGAAGAAGGCAACATAGATACACTGCGAGGTAAGATTAAGCAATTTGCCTCTAGTGTATCCCTGCAGGGTGGGTACAAAGTAGTTATCCTTGATGAGGCTGACTATCTCAACCCCCAGTCTACACAACCTGCCCTGCGGGGGTTCATAGAAGAATTTGCAAACAATTGTAGATTTATTCTAACTTGTAACTTCAAGAATCGTATCATTGAACCGTTACATTCTCGTTGTAGTCTTTATGAGTTTAACACTTCTAAGAAAGATATGGCTGAGTTGGCTGCTAACTTTCATAAGAGGTTCATAGAGATCCTTGAGAAAGAATCAGTACAATATGATGTTAAGGCTGCGGCTGTTATGATTATGAAGTATGCACCTGACTGGCGTAGAGTATTGAACGAAGGACAGCGCAACGCTATTAGTGGTATGGCCATTGATGGTAGTTCTACTGGTACTAGTTCAAACTCTATTGATAGTCTTATATCATGTCTAAGAAACAAAGACTTCAAAGGAATGAGAAAGTGGGTAGTAGATAATCTAGATATGGATACTACTGCCATCTTCCGTGGAGTCTATGATTCTATGAATGCTAATGTGGAATCAAAGTCAATCCCTCAGTTGGTTCTCACATTAGCAGACTATCAATACAAAGACGCTTTTGTTGCTGATCATGAACTGAATGTAGTTGCATGTATGACAGAAGTTATGGCGCAGGTACAATTCAAATGAGTCCATTTGAGTTTGTATCATCTATAAACTTTACCAAGAAGGATATCATGATAGATGATCTGGTAGAGAAACAATATGCACCATTTATGATTAATAGATCGTTGAGCTACTTTCAAGATACGGTTTGTTTAGCTAATGTCATGAATCAATATCATCATCTTGATCACAAACTCCAATATCACTTTCTTATAAATATTATACGGAAACGTAAAAGATTTTCAAAATGGATTAAACCTGACTTGGATAGTGATACTGAAGTTGTGAAACAATACTATGGTTACAGTAACGAAAAAGCAAAACAAGTGCTTGCACTTCTATCACCTGAGCAAATTGCAATAATAAGAAAAAAGGTGAGTAAAGGTGGAAGAAAATAATATAGTACAATGGCACCCTTCTGATATGTTAGAAGTAGTGCTAGGCGAACCAGATGACTTTCTAAAGGTTCGAGAAACTCTTACACGTATTGGTGTAGCCTCCCGTAAAGATAAAAAGTTATTTCAATCTTGTCATATACTTCATAAGCAAGGAAGATACTTTATAGTACACTTCAAAGAACTGTTTATGTTAGATGGTAAGAAAGCTAACTTGGAACACAATGATGTTCAAAGACGAAATACTATTGCTACATTACTAAGCGATTGGGGATTAGTTGATATGAATGAACATGCGGATCTAGAATGTGCTCCTCTTCGTCAGATAAAAATTATACCTTTTAAGGATAAAACAAATTGGGAGTTGTGTCCCAAATATAATATTGGAAATAAGTGATTTGGCCACAGATAATGAAATTGACTTAGAAGTCCCTGCTATAGTTACTCCCATTTTAGTTGATGGTAGCGAAAAAATATCCAAAGCCTATGCTCGAGATGCAAGGCCACCTCATTTATTGGATCCACTTGTTGATAATCGAGTACAAGTTAAATTTACTTTGATAAAAGAAATAGATTTTACCTCAGAAGAAAAATGCAAAAGAGTTATGGGAGATCTAAAAAAACTATATTTAGATGATTTTGGAAAAATAAAAATCCCACATTTTGTATTTAAAACACTTAATGAAAAAACTATTCAAATCAAATGTGAGTATATAAAAGGAAGATATCCTCGTCTAAATGAAATGAACATAGTTAGAGATTATGCTTTGCTTAGAATTAACGATAAAGAAAATCCATATACTTTGGCTGATTACCATCCAAACAATTATATTGTAGAACAAGTTCCTCCCCATAACATTTATTGTATTGATTTAGATTGTTACACAAAGGCAGATATGGCCAGGAGAGAGGAGCTATGGCAGGCGGCGGTAGGTCCACAAGAGAGGTATAATAAACATTACAGCTTTCTTAAATAAATATCTTTTACATGTTGACTTCTAAGTAAAAGATATTATATATAGTATAGTGATGCAGAATAATCTGGTCACACTCAATCTTGCTTGATCAAAAGGAGATAACAATGACAGGCTTAACAACACTATTCCCCCGTTCATCTTTTGTGGGTTTCGATCATCTATTCAATGAACTAGAGTTCACTGCAAAACATGCTCAAGACCACTATCCCCCACACAATATTATTAAAGCTAGTGAATCAGAGTATCTGATTGAACTTGCTATTGCTGGGTTTACAAAGGATGAGATATCTGTAGAAGTTAAAGATAGAACTTTGACTGTAACAGGGGAACACGTATCTAAAGGTAGAGAGTTTATCCATCGTGGCATTTCGACAAAGAAATTTAAACGAACCTTTAGGCTGTCCGAACATGTAAATGTAAACGGAGCAGATATTCAAGATGGTATACTTGCAATAGAACTGAAGTACATCATCCCAGAAGAAATGCGTCCTCGTAAAATTTCAATTGGAAAAAACGAGGGTCAAAATGACGCAACACATAATAACAGCAAGCAACTACTTACTGAATCCCATTAGTGAGTTTCTATGTACATTAAGTACTTTACCTAACAATATAGCTAATTCGTATAGACGGTCTAAGTCGGCTAGAAGTACAATGAAGGAGCTGTGTTCATTAACAGACGCAGAACTAAATGACATTGGGATTACACGTGGCGATATTCGGTACATCGCATATCATCCTGCGGAACAAGATAACCATCGTCATGCAGGAGAGCAAGCTAACTATCCTTCAAATAATAATTTAAAAGGATGGGTTTGATGACAACCGCAGTGCTTACATCTTTCTTTTCGCCTTTGTCTGGTTTGTGGTCGCAAGTAGATCGGTATACGCAGATAGCTGGATACTCGAGAGCGGCAGCGGAGCTCGCAAGGGCTGGTTACCAAGAGGAGAGCAAAAGATGTATGATGGAGTTACGAAAGTTGCTTAATAAATAAGAAAAAGAGAGCCTTAGGGCTCTCTTCACACAACACACAATAAAGTGAGAAGACAATGAATGTATTAAATAAGATTCCAGATTTTTGTATGAGCCATTGGTTAATAAGAATACCTTTGGCTATTGTATTTTTACAACAAGGCTTTAGTAAATTACCAGTAACAATAGAAGGTGCAGAAAGTTTTGATTTACCTTATATTGTTTGGTGGTTTGCAGCATACGGTGAGATCGGTGCTGGTATAGGCTTACTTGTAGGTGGAGCCATCATATGGCACAAGCTAAAAGAAATAAATGATATTATAACTCGATTCAGTGGTATCACAATTTGTAGTATCATGACAGGAGTTATATGGGTCGGTCAACCCGAAAGCTTCTGGGATGTTATTTTATATGATAACCTCCATGTATTTTTATGGGTGGGAGGATTGTTCTTTGCACTTAGAGGAAACCGGACATGAAGAATAGTATAAAAGCATTTCCTCCTCTGGCACTATGGATTGTAGCTAAAGAAGGATGGAAAAGTATAATGACGATTGAGCATTCCCCATTACGTAACCTGCCACCCCAACTTGCTTTAATGGTATTCTTAATACTATCAGTGATGTGGAGTGGTATCTTTGCTGCTCTCATAAGCAATCCCTACATATTTGGCTGGACAGCTGGAGGACATATTTTAGTCGTTTGCGGAATTTTTATCACTGCAATAGTTCATGACCAAGCTGAGAAAGCTGGTAATGTTTCCCAAAACTATAACCTACGCGGCGCTGGCGGCGAACACGAATAACACACAACACAAGGAGAAAGATATGTCAAATCCATATCAAATTAGATACGACGTTTTAGCAATGTCAAAAGAAATATTAGATAAACAGTATGATATGCAATTACAAATGGCTCATAAAGCAATGGAAATGTATAAAGAAAACTCTGAACAAGCATTAGAAGCATATCAGAAATATATTCCAAAATCAATTACACCTGAAGAAATAAAAGCTCAAGCTGATAAGTTATATGAGTTTGTATCGGAAAAGAAATGAGTGAACAGTATTGTACTACTAGAGGACTAGGCTGGGCATTTTTAGTTTGTGCTTTCTTTATATTTGGTGTACCATTATTATTAGTGGACAATGCCAAGTATTGTAAACAAGCAATCTTAGTACCATGTTATCCATGGGTGGAGGCAGAATAAATGCACTTTACTATTATTAATAATAGCACAGGTGAAACATTTGATATGGAATTTAATTCTCATGAACAGAAAGAAAAGTGGCTTAAACTATCCGAGGGATTTAAATGCCTTGGTGAAGTCCAAGGTGACTATCTTCCAACTCGTCATGTAAGAATGAGAAATAAAGAGGACTTTGCAGGATGGGGGAGTTAGACCCAAGAGTATCAGCACAAGAGGAAGCAGAAAAAACATTTGAAGCTTTTATGTTATGGCTGAAAAGAGTTACAATGTATTCAGCAATATTTCTTGGTATTGTTGTGTTTGGTTGTAATAGTGGAGTAGAAACAGGTAAAGGTAAGACTGGCTCTCAATATAATGGAGAACAGTATGATCCTTACAATCTTAATAAGGATGAGTAAATGAAAAGAAATATAATAATAGTTATGGTACTTAGCTTTTTAGGTACTATAATTTTATCTGCAGCTAATGCAGAAGACTTAACTATTGAAATGTTAAATAAACGTGATGATGGTGCCAAGATGGTTTACGGTACTGACATTGCAAGAGTAGAAGTTGGTACAACAATAACATGGATACCAACACAAAAAGGTCATAATGTAGAATTCATCGCAGGACCCGATGGATGGAAAGCACCTAAGAAATCAAAAGTAAATAAAGAAGTTTCCATTACTTTTGATACTCCAGGTGTTTATCTATATCAATGCACACCACATGCAACAATGGGTATGATCGCTTTAGTTGTAGTTGGTGATGGTGATAATGACGTATCTAAAGCAAAGGTACGAGGGAAGTCTAAAAGAAAACTAAAGGAACTTTTAAAGGAGCTATAATGCTTGACCCTGATCACTCATACAGAAAAAAAGTAGGAAAATAACAGAAAGGGCCGTTGGCCCTTTCACTATTTTATAGTATAATTAGCTTGTGTAGGTTAGGAGGTTATATGAACTTTTACACTAGCGTTAACCGATATGGTAACAATATCCTCTATCGAGGATTCGAAGCTGGCAAACGTATTGAGAAGAAGATTCCATACAGGCCAACATTATTCATCCCATCAACTAAAGATACTAAGTGGCGTAATTTACAGAATCAACCTGTGCAACCTGTTACGTTAGAGTCTATGAGAGATGCTCGTGACTTCATATCTAAGTATGATGGAGTAGATAACTTTCCGGTATATGGAACTACAAACTATGTAACACAATATATTACAGATAGATTCCCTGGAGAGATAAAGTTTGAACGAGAAAAGATAAATGTAACATCATTAGATATTGAGGTGCATTCAGAAGAGGGTTTTCCTTTTGTAGCTGAAGCAGCTCATCCTGTGACTGCTATCACTATGAAAAATAATATATCTGATACTTATTATGTGTGGGGTTTGAAAGACTATGATCCGGACAAGTGTCCCATTGAAGGAGTTGAAGCAATCCATTATAAGAAGTGTAAGGACGAGGTTGAACTTCTATTGGATTGGTTATCTTATTGGAACGATCCTCGGTATTGCCCCGATGTTGTTACCGGTTGGAATACTCGTCTATTTGATTTTCCTTATCTTATAAACCGGGTGAAGAACATTATAGGTGGAGACGTTTACAAGAAGTTTTCTCCTTGGGGTGTAGTGGATCAACGTGAGATTGTTATTGCTGGTCGTCCTAATATAGCATATGAGATGATGGGCATTCAACAGTTAGACTATTATGATCTCTTCCGTAAGTTTGGATATGCTTATGGAACATTAGAATCATACAAGCTAGATCATGTAGCATTCATAGTACTTGGTGATAAGAAGTTGTCATTTGATGAGGTTGGTAATCTTCAGAACTTATACAAACAAGATCACCAATTGTATATTGACTATAACATAAAAGATGTTCAACTTATTGATCGATTAGAAGAAAAGATGGGTTTGATTACTCTTGCTATCACTATGGCATATAGAGGTGGTGTTAACTATAGTGAAACATTTGGTACTACATCTATCTGGGATTCAATTATATATCGATTGCTATTCAAAGAACAAGTTGCTGTCCCTCCAAAGAAACCTTCTGTGAAGGAGAAGTATCCAGGAGCCTTTGTAAAAGAACCTATGACTGGTATGCACAAGTGGGTATGTTCTTTTGACCTCAACTCTCTATATCCTAATATCATCGTTCAGTATAATATGTCACCTGAAACTATTATTGAAGGATCTTTATCTGGTGTGAATGTGGATTCTATCTTAGATGGACATCCCTTCAAACAACAGAATGACTTTGCAGTCGCAGCATCTGGTTTGCAGTTTAGAAAAGACCGAGAAGGTATTATTCCTAAGATCATTAAACAATACTACGATGAACGTAGAGAGATTAAAGACATGATGCTGGAAGCTGAGCAACTTCTCATTAATATAGGTGCAGATCCTTCAACTGCAACAGCTGCTATTTCTGCTTTTCGAAAATGGGATAAGGATAATAATGCTGGTCAAACTAGAGGTAATACTAGCGGAGAAAGTGCACATACACCTACAACTATTGAATATACACCTCCAGCTAAAGAAGTAGAGCAGATAACTAAAAGACTTAATAACCGTATTACTACAGCAATGAACAATCAGATGGCCATTAAGATTCTTATGAACTCTCTATATGGTGCACTGGGTAATAACTACTTCAGATACTTTGATAAACGTATGGCCGAAGCTATAACTACATCAGGACAATTGTCTATTCGTTGGGCTGAACGAGCTATTAATGAAGAGATGAATACAATATTAGGTACTACTGGTGAAGATTATGTCATAGCTATTGACACAGATTCACTATATGTTAACATGGATCCTATCATAAACAAAGCAAAGTCTGATAGTCCTGTGGACTATTTAGATGGGCTATGTAAGAATCACTTTGAGAAGATATTAACTAAATCATATGCAACACTGGCAGATCGTATGAATGTATATGAGAATCGTATGGAGATGGCCCGTGAGGTTATTGCTGATAAAGCTGTGTGGGTTGCTAAGAAAAGATACTTCATGCAGGTTTGGGATAATGAAGGTGTACGTTTCAAAGATCCATATCTCAAAGTGATGGGTATTGAAGCTGTGAAGTCTTCTACTCCTCAAGTCTGTAGAGATAAGTTTAAGAAGATATTCAATGTGATTCTAAACGAAGGAGAGAAATCAACACAGGATTTTGTTAGTCAATTCAAACGAGAGTTTAAGTCTCTTGGGCCAGAAGAAGTGTCCTTTCCTAGAGGTATATCAGATATTGATAAATGGTTTGACCGTCACCATGTATACAAGAAAGCTTGTCCCATTCACGTTAGAGGAGCTTTGCTTTTCAATTATCATGTGGGTAAAAAAGGTCTAGTTAACTCATACGAGACAGTAAAGAATGGTGAGAAGATCAAATTCTGTTATCTAAAGACTCCTAATCCTATCAAGGAGAATGTAATTTCTTATTCACTTAACTTACCAAAAGAGCTTGACCTTCACCGATTTGTAGACTATGATAAGATGTATGAAAAATCTTTCGTGGAACCTATCCGACATATTCTAGATGAGATAGGCTGGGATGTGGAACCGCGAGCTACATTGGAAGAGTTCTTTGTTTAGTTTAACTGTATTTAAGAATCAATTTGATAACAAGACTCATCGTCGTATGGACTTTGAGTCTTTTGACTCATTAGAAAAGTTTCTATATAAACTATCTAATAGAAAACTAGAAAGCAAAAAAGATGCAGAACTTATATCACCAGCTACTTACTTACCTGGGACGACTAGATCAAACAAAAATGTGGTTAACTGGGGAAGTTGGTGTGCTGTTGATGTTGACGATTATGAATTTGAAGGAGATATAAAAGATGTTCTCAGTAACCAATATGGCCATTGGAGGTACATCTGTTATAGTACTGCTAGTAGTAGTAGTGCTGTACCGAAGTTCCGTTTGGTATTTCCAATTACGCAAGAGGTTGACAAAGATCGAATCAAACATTTTTGGTTTGCGCTCCAGTGTGAACTCGATTCAATCGGAGATAGACAGACTAAAGACCTCTCTCGCATGTATTTTGTTCCTGCAGATTATGCTAGTGCTAACAACTTCATATTTAGTAACCGATCTGGTGGATCTATTAATGCTGACGAATTAATGGCCAAGTGGCCATATAATGAGAAACAAAACAGCAAAGACTTTTTAGATAGACTACCAGACGCATGGAAAGAACAAATACTTGAGTATCGTAAGAATAGACTAGATAATACTGACTATGTTTGGTCTAGCTATAGAGATTGTCCTTTCTGGCCAAAGAGCATGGCAGCAGAGTATATCCATATTAGTAGTACTGGTTGGTATAGACAGATGTATCGTATTATGATTGCTATTGCTGGTAAGGCTGTAGAGAAGGGATATCCTCTAACTGCAAGTCAAATAGTAGACTTGTGTAGACAATTTGATATGGAAACAGGTAATTGGTATGAGAATAGACCAATGGAAGTAGAAGCTAATAATGCATTGGAGTATGCATACAAGAATGGAGTGATGGCATGACACCTAAAGAAGAAATAGTAATCCTTAAACAGAATGTTAAGGAACTACAAGAACAATTACAGAATGCGTACATTCGTATTAAATATCTGACTGGAGATAAGGAAACAACTCCTATTGATAGACATTACGATAATTGGGTGGAGGATGTTGGAGTTGTGATTCCAGACGGAACAGGTCATGGACCAGCTATGGAACTTGATGATGGTTGGGCAGATGAGGCAACTATTCAAATACAATCTACTAGCAGAGGTAACAATCAATGACAAAAGCTGGCAAGGTTTGGGGTACTACTGAACTTATAGAAGCTAATGGTGCCTTAGAGTTTCATAGAATTGAAATGAAGAAAGGTGGAGTGTGTTCTAAACATATGCATGAATTCAAATGGAACGGATTCTTTGTTGAATCTGGCAAGATGTTAGTACGTACTTGGCAAAAAGATTATGACCTTATTGATGTGACCACTATTGGACCAGGTGAATATCACAAAGTTAAACCTGGATTGTATCATCAGTTTAAATGTTTAGAGTCTGGTGTTGCGTTTGAGTTGTACTGGGCAGAGTTTAATCATAACGATATAAAAAGAGAGACTGTTGGTTTTGCAGAGGAGCAAGACGAATTGTTTGATACTATAAGAGTGCCTCCAGCATGATTAGATATATTTTTGATGTAGACGGAACTCTCACTCCAAGCAGAAGATCTATAGATAGAGAGTTTGCAGATTGGTTGATTGAATTTGCAAAAGATAGTAAACTGTATTATGTTACTGGATCAGATAGAAGAAAGACTATGGAGCAACTTGGCCCGGATGTATATCTTTTAGCTAAAAGAGTTTATCAATGTAGTGGTAATGATGTATGGGAAAAAGAAAAAGGTAATATAAAATCTGGTACAATGGCAGTCCCTGATATGTTGTTCCAAAGTATGTTAGAAGAACTAGAGGTAAATGAGTTTCCTATACGAACTGGTAATCATATAGAATCCAGACCTGGTTTGTGTAACTTTAGTATTGTTGGACGTAATGCTACTAGAGCAGATCGTAAAGAGTATGTAGAATATGATTTAAAATATAAAGATAGAGAACAGATAGCAAAACGTCTAGGTGAGAAGTATAACAATTATAATGTACAAGTCGCAGGAGAAACTGGATTAGATATAATGCCAAAAGGAAGAGACAAGTCTCAAATACTAAATGACTTTGAGGCTGACGATACTATATATTTCTTTGGTGACAAGTGTCAAGAAGGTGGGAATGACTATGAGATTGCTAGAGCTACATTAGCTCGTGGTGGCATTGTACATGAAGTAGAGAGTTGGGAAGATACATGGAGAACATTGAAAGAACTGTAGGATTTACGTGTAGCACGTTTGATTTGCTACACGCAGGACACATTGCAATGTTAAGAGAAGCAAAGGAACAATGTGATTATCTTATATGTGGATTACAAACAGATCCAAGTATGGATCGTCCTGAAAAGAACAAACCAGCTCAAACATTAGTAGAGAGATATACACAGCTTCAAGCAGTTCGATACGTGGATGAGATTATACCATATACTACAGAACAAGATTTAGAAGACATATTAAAAATGCTAAATATAGATGTAAGAATTATTGGGCATGAATATAAATCTAAAAAGTTTACTGGTAGAAACATATGCTCACAAAGAGGTATTGAAATATATTATAACAGAAGAGACCATAGGTTCTCCACCTCTGATCTTAGAAACAGAGTATATGGAGCTGAGTTGAAGAAAGACATTGATAACATATAATGAATATTTTAATTATTGGCCATGGCTTTGTAGGTAAAGCTGTCGACTATGGATTTAGCCACCCTGATATTAATAAAGTAATAGTAGATCCCAAATATGGTAACAGCATTGATAACATCCCTGATAACACTTATAGCGTTTGCTTTGTTTGTGTACCGACCCCAATGGCAGACCTTGGTGCTGTTAATAGTGACATTATTACTGATGTCGTTCGTTCCTGTGTAGGTAAAAAGATAGAGATGGTAGTTGTTAAGTCAACTGTCACTCCAGATATTATTCTTGAACTAAAGAAAATATTCAAACACATTGTATACAATCCAGAGTTCTTAACAGAGAAGTCAGCTAACGAACAGTTTGTTGATCCTCAGTTTCACATCTTTGGTGGAGATAAAAAAGATTGTAAAGACCTTGAAAAAATATATAAGGATTACAGTCTTTGTAATGATTGTCCTACTTATACCATGAGTTTAGAAGAAGCCAGTTTTGTTAAGTATACAATCAATAGTTTCTTAGCAATGAAAGTAACTTTCTTCAATCAATTATATGATGCAATAGGTGACACTGATGCTAACTTTGCTCGAGTTATAAAAGCTGTTGGAGCAGACAGTCGTATTGGTTCTTCGCATACAAAGGTTCCAGGCTTTGATGGTAAACAAGGATATGGTGGCGCATGCTTCCCAAAGGATACCTCTGCATTCACTAAGTTTTCAAACAAGTTGACTTTGTTGGAAGAATGTATTAGAATCAATAATAATTATAGATTACAGCATAAATTAGACGAGCGGGAGATTGAACAAAATGTCAATTATGGACAAACTAAAAAAGAACAGTAAGATTAATACTACAGAAGTATTAGCAGATTCAAAGTTCTTTAACGAAAAAGATATGACATCCACAGATGTACCTATGATAAACGTAGCTTTATCTGGTAGTACAGAAGGCGGTATATCATCAGGTCTTACAGTACTTGCAGGACCTTCTAAACATTTCAAGACATCTTTTGCATTGTTAATGGCCAGTGCATATCTAAAGAAATATCCAGAGGCAGTAATGTTATTCTATGACTCAGAGTTTGGATCACCAAGTTCATACTTCGAGCAATTTGATATTGATGCAGCTCGTGTATTGCACACACCTATTGCTAATGTGGAAGAACTAAAGTTTGATTTGATATCACAACTAGAGGAACTTGATCGTGAAGATAAAGTAATAGTTGTAATTGATAGTATTGGTAACCTGGCATCTAAGAAGGAGCTTGATGACGCTCTAAGCGAGAAGTCAGTAGCAGATATGTCACGTGCAAAAGCCCTCAAGGGATTGTTTCGTATGGCTACCCCATACCTAACTATGAAGAATATTCCCTTGCTTGCAGTTAACCATACTTATAAAGAGATTGGTTTATTTCCTAGAGATATTGTTGGTGGTGGTACAGGTATCTATTACTCAGCCGATAACATCTGGATCATAGGCAGACAGCAAGATAAAAAAGGTACAGAGATTCAAGGATACCACTTTGTAATTAATGTGGAGAAAAGTAGGTTTGTAAAAGAGAAATCCAAGATACCAATAACTGTATCATGGGATGGTGGTGTTCAAAACTACAGTGGCTTATTAGATGTAGCGCTCGCAGGTAACTATGTGACTAAGCCTTCTAATGGTTGGTATGCGCAAGCAGGTAGTGAAAGCAAAGTCCGATCTGATCAGACCTTACAGAAAGAGTTTTGGGATCCTATCTTTGCTAACACAGACTTCAAAGAGTTTATTAAAAAACAATATAGTATTGGCCATCAATCGCTTGTCTCTATGGATGAAATAGTGGATGATGCTAATGGTTAAGATACCCAACATGTATGAAGAAAACGTTCAATATGAGTTGGTACCTAACGATGAAAATGAAAAGCAATGGGACATCAGAATAAAACAAGGCAATTTCATTGAAACAGTAATTAACTTTGGTACGGTTAGAATGAATGAAAAGTCTGGTATGATAAACTTTGACTTTGATATAAAATATACTCCTGCAGACGATCTGGATACAGATAACGCTGGCCTTCAGAAAGAAGCTGCAAAAATACTTGAGAGTGTAATGATGGGATTTGTAAATAATAATGAGTAATATTGAACAAGTAGTCCTCCGTAATGTATTGACCAATGAGGCTTACATGCGTAAGGTACTTCCCTTTATCAAACCAGAATATTTTGAAGGTGTATACAATCAGCTATTCAAACAAGTAGCTAAGTTTGTTGGCAACTATAACAAACTACCTACATTAGAATCCTTTAAGATTGAAGTAGACAAGTCTGATAAGTTTAACGATGATCAGTATACTGCTGCTATGGAGATTCTACCTAATATTTTTGAACTTGAGAAGTCAGATGAACAATGGTTGTATGATACTACTGAGAAGTGGTGCCAGGATAGAGCAATACATAATGCAATTATGGAGTCAATAAGTATCATAGATGGAAAACACAAATCACTCACTAAGAACGCACTCCCCGACCTCTTACAAAAGGCTCTTGCGGTCACATTCGATCCCTCCGTGGGCCACGATTATATCGAAGACGTCGAGCTCAGGTATGACTTCTATCATGAAGACGAAGAACGGATTGCGTTTGACTTGGACTACTTTAACACCATTACAAAAGGAGGCTTGCCTAACAAGACTCTTAACGTATGCCTCGCTGGTACTGGGGTTGGTAAATCTTTGTTTATGTGTCATATGGCTGGTAATGTATTAACCCAAGGACGAAACGTACTATATATTACAAT
>Ga0209336_10000363_pt1 | contig 23341 bp, 30 predicted proteins | sample LinPmetageLP32_FD_184042 | JGI IMG/M metagenome (GOLD analysis project Ga0209336, IMG submission 184042) | Marine viral communities from the Pacific Ocean - LP-32 (SPAdes) (version 2) | ecosystem: Environmental > Aquatic > Marine > Oceanic | place: Pacific Ocean | collected 2009-08-23
CCAGACTTGGAGTCTACAAATGAGCAAGAACGAATTAATCGAAGCATCAAAGGATCTCGTATCTCAGGAGATGCAAGGTCAGACAGAGCAAGAGTCGATAGAGTCGCAACAGGATCGGGCAATGTCAGAGGCGAGATTCCAGAGGGCCAAGAAGCTGACTTTGGAACGCCGAAGCCAACAGTTGATGAAAACGGCTTAACTCGCCTAATACATTACTCTCCTATAGTAGGGCTGGACACCATCAGCCCAAGAGAGCAACTAACAAACAACAGGATGCGCGGAGGAGAGCGGGAACGGAGTGTATTGTTCCCCAAGATCTATCAAGCGAGGTCTTACTTCGGCATGAATGTCGGTGAGGCGAATGGGTATAATCAAGAGGCCACTGTAGGCAATAACGTATACGAAACTCAAGTACCTGTTGATTCATTATACGATTACGACAAAGACCCAGAAGGCTTTATTACCAAAGCGTCTAATTCCGTTGATGACAACATCATGGAAAGAACTTGGAACAAGCCCAAGCAATTCATAACAACAACAGCCGAAAAATCCATAAAGGATGCTGGTTACTCTGGTTACTGGAGTAACTCAAGAATGGGTATGGTTGCGGCCATGTTCAATGATACTGTTGTGAAGCCAGAAGGCTCTATAGAAAAGCCCGTAAAAAGATCTGCAAGAACAGCAACCATAGATGTACCTAATGTAAATAACGTTGACGGGGCTAGGATTAGCCAAAGGTTCCCTAAAGGTGCTTCAGCGACAGAAGACCCTATAGAAGAAATCCTTCAATTGGGCGCTAATGATATAATTAACAATCCTAAACTGCTTGCCAGAACCGCCGAGATTGTACGAGGGTACAATATAATAACTGAGGAAGAGGCAGCTTCACTTGGCGACAAGGAGTTGGTCGAAACTCTTATAGAGAGACTTTCTTCTAACCTTGAGTTTGTTTATGACAACGTCCCAGAGGGGACAAGAGAAAGATCAAAGCTTTGGTATGTCGGCGCTAACAGAATAGCAAATGAAAACGCCTTAAAGTACAGCGAAGAGTCTGGCTCCCCGGTATCTATTGAGCAAGCCGCTGCTGTAATGGCTGCCCTAAGTCCACAGAAGGATTGGTATCAGAATGTCTCTTTAGGTGAGCGGCTTATAGACATATACAAAACCAAAATGGATTTTGTGCCGACCCCTGAGATGGAAGCAACTGCCCGAAGAATATTTCCAAAAGATGTGCATCGGCCAATGCTTGATATTATATTCAGGCAGGGGAGAAACATGCCCCTTTCTGAGTACGCCGATGCGCCCCTTCTGCAAGCTATGTTTATACGATTGTATGATGAAACATATAATGACCGTGGATACTATATCGTTTCTCCTGATGGACAGAACATTGGCTGGGCCAGAAATGCAAATGGGTCTAGGTCAAGGGTTGCTTGGGGTTCTAATAAAGAGACAACAAAGGCAGTTATGGCTTTAACCAATCCTGAATCAATCTCTGCGGAGATGGGCGACAGGCATAAGGTTAGAAACTTCTTTAATAATATAGCTGCTCCATTCTCTCAGGACGGAGATGTAACATCGGATACCCACGCTGTAGCCGCTGCTCATCTAAAGCCATTATCTGGCTCGTCTACAGAAGTTCATCACAATTTCGGCACATCACCAGTAGCGTCAAAAAGAGATGAGAACTGGAGAGGGGCCGTTTCAAACTCAGGCCCTCTCGGTGTGAAGGGTACATACGCTCTTTACGTTGAGGCACACAGAAGAGCCGCAGCTAGAAGAAATGTTCTCCCTAGAGAGATGCAGTCCATAACATGGGAGGCTGTAAGGGGATTGTTTACCCCAGCGTTCAAGCAGAACAAAAATAATGTTAGGATGATTGACCGTATCTGGAATGATTTCAGGGCTGGTCAGAAAACAATAGAGGAAGTAAGAGAGGAAGTTTTAAATGAAGCAGGTGACAAAGGAAGATTTCGTCCACCAAGCTGGGAGGGACCCGATAGTGGAAGCATTAGCAGCCCTGAACTTGCCGTTGACCCGACAGAACTATCTGGAAATGTCGTATCCAGAAGCAATCCCATCGATTACAGCGGAGATGGAGTCGGAACTACCGGAGGAACTCCTAATGCCGAAACAAAATATAGTAAGCGGTCGGTAAGATACGTTCCATCGTTAGAGCAGGGAACAGGACCACTCATATCAAACAACGCCATGCTGAAGGCGTCAGAGCAATCTTACGATAGGATAACGTACAACAACGTAGCTAGAGTTCTTGGAAAGCTTTACTCAAAGGTGTTTGACGAAAAGAAAGCACGGGCTTGGGAAGCTAAGACAGAACGCTTTGTGACTAAGTTTCAGGATGCAATGCTTCCTGTGGGCAAGCTTATGGACGAGCTAAGGTCTGATGGACTTAGCATTCCAGACGCAATGGATGTCTACATGAGGGAAGAGCTTGCACAGGGCCTTATGGGCGCTAGGCTAGACGAAAACAAAGCTAATTTATACGAGCCATTAACAGACACTATAAAGCAGATAGAAGTTGATCAGGCAAAGATTGATCAACTTGCAAACGTGTCTAGATTTTTTGAGGACGCTAGAGGGGCTTATGACCCAAAACTGGCCATTGCTGATGCTTATCTTTATGCACTCCACGCGAAAGAAAGAAATGCATATGTTTTAGCTAGGAACAAAACAGGGCTTGGGTCAGGAATGTCAGACGGAGAGGCTGATGCGATACTAGCGTGGGTAGACTCTCTGAATGTCCAAAGCAAAAACACTTTAAACGGCATAAAAAATACCGTAGTACAAATTGTACAGAACACAAATGACGTAAGAAGAGAAGGCGGTCTTATGGCTGAGGAGTACAGCTTCTCAAACTATGTGCCTTTGCGAGGCATACTTGACCCAGAAGAAGACCTTTCAGAGGATCTAGATAGCGTTCCTAGGATGGGGAGAAAGAAAAGAGACAACCTTTACGGAGGCACGGCTTATCAAGACCCAAGAATAACAACGGGTAGAGGAACTGAGTACGCTGAAGACATTATAGCAAATGTCATGGTTCAGAACTCTAGGTCTATTGTAGCGGCTGAGAGAAACAAAGTCGGTCAGGCATTCTTAAATATTATTGATCCAAAGATCATGGACCCTGATGCCGAGTATATAATGGAAAAGGATAATAGGGACGGCATAGCAATTATAGTCGATCAAGTAACTCCTGACATGCAAGAAAATGTTCTAAAGGTAAAGGTTAATGGCAGACAAGAGCCTTACAACATTCTTATAAGAGACAACAGGGTCGCCAGAGCCATGAGGGGCGCTGGTGGGGATGGAATCGAAAGAGGCGGCGCTGTAGTCAGGTATATGACAAAGTTCAACAGATACCTCTCAAACATTAACACAACTTGGAACCCAGAGTTTGCCATCACAAACTTTTTCAGGGACTTGGAGACTGCTGGGGTAAACATAGGCCAGTACGATCAAGAGGGTATTAGCAGAGAGGTAATGAAGAACGCCGCACCTGCCGTAAAGGGAATCCTCGCTGTCACCAGAGAAGGAGGATTTGAGGGGTATGACAAAACAAACTGGACAGACGTATTTAATGACTTTGTTTCTGCGGGCGGAAAGAACTCTACCAACCAAGTTGATAGCGTTAAAGATCAAATGGAAAGCATCAAAAAGGTTCTTGATGAGGTTTCCAATAACAGCATAAAGGGGAAGCTGGGCCTTTCTAGGAATGGCTTTCTTTATAAAATTGGCGGGTTCTTAGACGCTTACAACACGGCTGTTGAAAATGGAGTCCGAGTTGCAACATATCACGCCCTGTTGAAAAGAGGGTTTAGCAAAGACAGGGCAGCTCAAGCAGCCAGAAACGTAACAGTAAACTTTGCAAAGCAGGGGGAAGAAAAAGCCCTTATGAATGCTTTGTTCCTCTTCTACAATGCATCAGTGCAAGGATCTATGGCCCTGTTTAACGCTGGCATAAGGTCATCAAAGGTACGCAATATATGGGGAGGAATGATTATTGCTGGCGTACTATTGGATCAATTTGCCGCTGCGGCTTCAGGAGACGAAGATGAGGACGGTGTAAGCGACTACGATGAGCTAGGTCAGTATACTCTTGAGCATAACATAATATTCCCTACATTTGGGCTTGTGGAACAAAAGTTTTTAAAAATACCTTTAGGGTACGGGCTTAATACGGCAGTCAATCTAGGTCGATCCATGAGTAGAGTTCAGCGCGGAGAGTACACCCCTGCTGAAGGCTTTAACTCTACATTTGGCACATTAGCAGAATCTCTTAACCCTCTAGGAGACACTAACTGGGAAAATGCATTAGTACCTACTGTATTTGATCCGCTTATAAGCTTAGCTGTAAACAAAGACTACAAAGGCGACCCTATCGTAAAGGAAGCATCTCCTTTTGGTGTCCAGAAGCCAGACAGTCAACTGTACTGGTCTAACACAAGCGCCCTATTCAAGGGCATAGCTAAAGCTGTAAATTCTGGCACAGGCGGCACAGAGATAACCCCCGGAATGATAGACATTTCGCCAGAAACAATAGACTTCTGGGCGCAATACTTTACTGGCGCAGCAGGAGCATTTGCTCTTAGGACTGCTGAGTCCCCCTCAAAGACGATTGAGTCATTCAGAGGCGACCTTGAAGGTGATCTAATAAGGGAAATACCATTTGCCAGAAAGTTGTTCACCTCACCTTCTTCAAGAGAGGACACAGGCCAGTTTATAGAAAACAGGGATAAGGTTCTAAGGGCGGCAAAGGAGCTTCAGTTCTCTTTGCAGTCTCAAGACCCAGAGAGAGCCTCTGAGATAAGAAAAGAGTACGCCAACGAGTTAAAGATTTATGGTCAGCTAAAGGCCATGAACAACTACAGAAACAAGCTTGTCAGAAACAAGAACAAGGTTCAGTCAAGCAAGACAATACCAGAAGAGCAAAAGAAGGCTATCATAAGAAGCCTAAGAGACAAGATACAGGTAATAGAAAAAAGAGCCGCAATCATTATGAGGAATGCTGGCGTAAGATAAAGGCCACCCACTTTAAACGGATGGCCTTATCACGACTTACCTATTTGTACCCCAGTACAATTATTTCTTAGCCTCATCAAACTTAGAGTTAACCCAGTTAATTATATCTTCGTGTCTCCAGCGTTTAACTCTCTCTGATATGACAATAGGCTTCGGGAATGTCTCATCGTTCTTTAGTATCTTTTCAACAAGACGGTGACTCTTCAAAGACAATATGTTTGCAACGTCTCGCTGACCTATAAAATCATTGTTCATTTTTGATAACCCTGCTTCCATCTCACGAACTCCTCTGTTATCGCCTTGAACTTTTCCCTAGCCTCAGAGTTATTCTTTAACTCTGCCCTGCTGGTGATGCCCAAGACTGATCTTAGTGTTTCAGTTACCGTCTTCTCTCTCTCTCCAAAAGAGCTTTCTATATAATCAGCGTCTGGCATGTACTCTCGTTTATGCAAGAAGTCTGCAAACTCATCGTTCCTGCACAACATACCGGCACTAGCAACCATCTTATCGACTTCCCTTTGATTCTCACTTATCTCAGGTTGATCATCGTCACCCAGTTTAACCATTGCTACCATGTAGCGAGAGCCTACCCAGTCAGTATGTAGACTAGGTGGGACATCATTAGGATGCAAGGCAAGTCTTAGTATAGTGCCTTGCTTGCTCTGTGACATAGAGGTCTTAACGGCCTCAAAGTTAACTGCGGCAGTCCTTACATCAACATTATCATTTTCCATACTGGCTCTCCTTTAGAAAAATCTCTGATGTCCTACTGTCATAATGGTCACAGTCGGTAAAGTTTCTCACATGAGTGGTTCGCTTGATGCCCTGATCAACTCGCTCCCAAGTGACCATCTCCTGACGGAATACACTTTCAGTGTTGTCTGGGAAGAAGTCTTGAGGAAGGGTTTTCGACAAATGACACAGCCCCTTTGTGGGGAAGTAGCATAAGTCTTTTGAATTTTTCAAAGACTTCATCTGTCCATCCTTCTCTGGTTTTGTCTCTTCTCACCAGTGTTGACTGTGTTGTTGAGTTCCCTTAACCCACTTACAGTCTGCCTTACGATAGACTCTTTTGATGAATACATCTTATCTATGCCGCGCCCCAATCTAGGCCCGTTTAGGGTCAGCCACTTGCTCTTTGCATGGAAGTCACCTCTACCCCTGTTAAGATAAGTCCTAGTCCCCCTAGGGTTTGACCTCTTGTCTTTAGGGTTGAAGTAATCCTTAAAGTTCATAACCTCATCACTTAACATTTTTATATGCTGAGCAAACTCTTCTACAGTCATGTCTGCTGCACTTTTTTCTCTTTCACTAATCATTTGTCTCTCACTTTATATCTTGTAGTTCGCTTTCAAGGGCGTGGATGACTATTGATATTTTTGAAAGCATATCGTGTTCAGTCTCCACCTTATCAACTCGCGTGTTCTTCCTAAACTCATCTGGTAGGCTCTCTATTTGATGCTTCAGATCATAAGCAACACAAAGGCTCTCATCCATTAAACTTCTCCCAATTCAACTTAGCCCATTCTTTAGGGTCTACCCCTTGCAAATCCCACCAAGTCCTTTCGTCACCAAAGCGATGCAATGTCATGTGACAGGAGTGGCACAGAGGAACACACCAATTGTCTCCAACTTTCATGCCCATAGCGTTAGGCTCTGCGAACATGATATGGTGCGCCTCTGCGCCATACCCACAAACCAAGCAGGGTGCGCCACGCAAGGTCTGTAGATATTTCTTGGATCGTATCCTCACTTGATCCTAGTTACCTTTCTAAACGGAACTATGGACAAGTGATTTTCTTTAGGGACAGCCTTTGTCTTAGCAGACTTGTCACCATGAATTGACAGAATGCCTTGATACAATCCAGCAGACTGAGGCTCCGGAAGGAAAGCATAGTCCCCAACCTTCATCTTTTTTGCTGTCGATTTGTGCCATCCATATTTAATTTGATATGAAGGATCAGACTCGGTAGGCCAATTGGTGTGACTTGAGGCATTATTATCCTCTGGAACAAACTGATACACAGCGTAGTGTTCGACAGGACGATAGGGCTTCTTATGACAAGACTTTCCTGAAATAAGAGAGAAAAACTTTTTAATAATCTCAGTCATTAGAATGGGACCTCATCATTGGTTAGGGTTTTGCTTTGAGACTGTCCTTCAGCCTTTCTGGCGTAGTGTGTGTTTCCAACCAAAGACAGGAATGTTGATCCGTTCTTCTGGCTCACGCGCTTCCAGCCAGCTAGATCTAACTTAGGCTTTGGGTTTCCTTCTGCCATCTGAGCAACAAGGTCATTCACAACCTCGTCAGATAACTCTATGTGGCCTGTGTAATCAGGCTGGGTGGCCTTCTCTTTCCTGTTGTTGGTAAAAAGAACTCCTGATGGTGGGTAATCGTTACTCATGCCGCTTTCTCCTTATTGGCTTTTGACTCTGGGAATTGATGGCTGTGCTTAGCAAAATTAGCCACAACCGCGTTGTAAAGAGCTTCGTCTCCTGACTCTAAAATATTCAAAGCAACCTTGTTCTCTCCCCAGAACGCAGTTAGCTTTTGATATGTATCGCACTCGCTGATAAATGAATTGAACACATCAGCCATTACAGAATAACTTGCCTCTTCCTTAACCTCTCCAGAAGAAGACTTTATCGTGGCCTTCTTCTCTTTCTTCTCTTCGATCACGCCTTCTGGCAAATCCTCGCCAGCATAGATGTAGTGACCCAACCCATGAAACGCCAAACACTTAGTCAGACACCTCTGTAAGGCTGTGTTTACTTGAAAGCTATTGGGCTGAGATACAGATTTGTTCGCGTAGTCAAGAACAGGCATAACCTCTGTTTGACTCTCATCTTCTATATCAACGGTTACTGACACAAATGCATACCCTGCCGGATCAATCATGTACGGCAAGGTGCAATCATTATTTGCACTAGAGTACAAATTTTTCGTGAACGTAGTCTTGGGGTAATGCTTCTTCACAATCCCCCACGCCCATGCCCAGCTTATATAGCTAAGGCCATTCTTTTTTTCGATGTGATCAGACACATCAACCTTAGATAAGGTTTCCCATACGCTACTCATATTAACCTTCTCCTCTGTACTGTGAACAAAAATCGGAAACTCCACAATAGTCACCGATACACCTTACCGCCTCTCCGGCTCGGTATTCTATCTCCAAAATCTTTCCGTCATTGCCAAGGGCTTTGTAACCCCCAACAAATCCATTCGCTGATTCTTCTGTTTCAAAAACTCTCAAGGCTCTCTTGTTTCCCTTCTTTTTTACTGCCCAAGCGTCACTACGCTTCCAAGTCTCATCATCAGAACAAAAGGGGAACTCGCCCTCAGCGTCATACATTTTCTGCGCTTCCTGATGGATGCCGACTCGTTCATTGATATAATTGATGCGTGTCTCTTCATCCCATATTGGGATGTCAACCAGCACCACAGGCGCACTAGGGTAGTCTGGCTTGTACTTTGATTCTCTCTTGTTCCAGTCCCTCAGTATCGCGCATATCTGCAAAGAGTTGACCTTCTTACCCTTATTTTTTTGTACTAGGTAGGCGTACATATTCAGTTGCCGCTCCCACTCAATCTTCCCATAGATCACAGACCACACGCTTGTGACCTTGTAATCAGTTATCTGAATGTTTGTCCGGTCAACAGCCTGATGGTCAACAGCCCCTGACAATACCCATCCATTGACCTCTGCAAACAGCCTTTCCTCAAGCACAACATCATCAGAAGGCTTGGTACTCTCAAGAACATGGTGAACAGCAGTGCCAAACAAAGGCCATATCATGTCTACTGCATCAACAGTTCTATCGTTGGCGTGATGATCCCTCATCAGCCTCACCCTTGGGCTGTCTATAAGGGTGGTGACAGATATGTCAGCATTTCCCTTGCTATATTTGTCATTTCTGGCAAAATCAACAAAGGATTTGGGCAATTTGTGATTATTGGTAATTTCCATGTTGTCCCTCCCTGTGAGTTTTTGTTGTATCAAAAGCGTTTATTAATGTCAATAAGGAATTTTGAGGACGATATGAACACAAAAACACATCAATTTGAGATACTTGGAGAACCGGCATCAAAGGCTAACAGCAGAAAAATAGTTTTAATAAGAGGGCGACCAGCGTCTATAAAATCAGACAAGGCTAGGAAGTATGCCAAGTATTTTCTTGAGCAGTGTGATCAGATAGAAGAGTTATTTTCTGGAGATGTTTGTGTCGAAATGTTAATACACTACGCATCAAGAAGGCCAGACTTGGACGAAAGCTTGATCTTGGATTTAATGCAAGGAAAGATTTACGAAAATGACCGGCAAGTTAAGCAGAAGAATATTTACTGGGGGCTTGATAGGGAAAGGCCAAGAACAATCATCAGAGTGTCATCTCTGGAGAGCGGTAATATCCCAAGCTATTTCGGATGCTTACCTGAATGACGAAAGACAAAAAGACGATGTGATCAAATGGCTACGCACAGAGGACTTTGTGACTGTTTGTGATCTTGCCGACATAGACCACCGAAAAATGAAAAATAACTTTCTGTATATTTTGACACAGAAAGAGCCGATTGCCCGATACGAAGGTAGAAAGTTAAAAGATTTAATAGATAAAAAACCATAGTAAAGATAATCTATAAACAGTCTATATAGAGATTATATTTATATTATATATATTATATAAACACATAATTTCTTTTCTCTGACACCTCCAAAAAATGCTTATTGACAGATCAGACGGCATCGATATATCGTGTACGCCTGTCGTGGAGGACAAAATGCAAAATGATATATTGATACGCGGAACAGCACTCCGCATGGGGGAAGGTCAGCACAAAGCTGTATGCCCTATCTGCTCACCCAATAGAAAAAAGAAGGGAGAGAGAACTCTTTCCCTAAGGGTTGATGTAGAAGGAATTTTATATAATTGCTGGCACTGCCAATCATCTGGGGTCATCACCCTTGATGAGCGTCCTATGCCTGTTAGAAAGGAAGCTAAAGTGGCTGTTGTTGTTAAGCAGGATTGGGATGAATTAACAGCAAATACAATTGCTTGGCTTGGAAACAGGGGAATATCAGAAAGCACCGCCAAGGACGCTAAGATCAAGACAGCGCAGCACTACATCTCTTCTTTAAAGAAGCAAACTGAGTGCGTTGTTTTTCCATACACAAATAAATCTCAGGTGTATGCGGCGAAGGTCAGGGCTATATCTGACAAGGGCTTTTCTTGCAGCGGATCACCCGCATCATTTTTTAATTTGGATTCGATTGTAGAGGGCGAAGACCTATACATTTGTGAGGGCGAAATGGATGCCCTATCACTAATGGAGATAGGTTTTAAAAGTGTCGTGTCTGTTCCCAATGGGGCAGTGATGAAAGTTATTGATGGCAAGATAGACCCTCAAGACGATAGCAAGTTTCGGTTTCTATGGGACGCAAAAGACAACCTTGATGCAGCAGCCAGAATAATAATTGCCACAGACTCAGATGGGGCTGGAGATGCTATGGCAGAAGAGATTGCCCGAAGGGTAGGCAAGGACAAGTGTTGGCGTGTTGAGTGGCCTGATGACTGCAAGGATGCCAATGACGTTCTGGTAAACTTGGGCAAGGATCATCTTAAAAAGATATGTGAAGAGGTCACGCCTTGGCCGGTAGCCGGTCTGTATGATGCGTCACATTTCTATGATCAGCTAGACGAAATATACGAAAAGGGAATGGGTAAGGGCGCTTCTACAGGATATGGGAATGTCGATGATCTTTATAGCGTTGTAGAAGGTCAGCTAACAGTGGTCACAGGACACCCATCATCTGGTAAGTCTGAGTTTGTTGACCAGATCATGGTAAACTTAGCTGAAGAAAAAGGCTGGAAGTTTGCCATATGCTCGTTTGAAAACGAACCCCGAATACATATAGCAAAGTTGATAAGTAAGCATTTCGCAAAGCCATTCTTTACTGGCGTGACCCCAAGGCTGAGCAAGGAAGAGCTTGAAAAGGGTAAGTCGTTTGTCAGGGAACACTTTAGCTTTCTTTATCAAAACGATGGGTCAATGGCCACTATCGGCGGCATAATAGAGCGTTTGAAGATTGCGGTTATGAGGCATGGCATAAGGGGCGCGGTAATAGACCCATACAATTACATTCAAAAGAACGGTGACATATCAGAGACTGACTGGATTAGCGAGATGCTTACACAGTTAAGGGTGTTTGCTCAGTCTCATGGAATACATCTGTGGTTTGTGGCTCACCCTACAAAGATGATGCGTGATTCTAACGGCAAGGTTCCACCACCAAAGGGGTATGACATATCTGGGTCAGCCGCTTGGTTCGCAAAGGCAGACATCGGGATGTCCGTACACAGGCCAGATCCAGTGAATAGCTCTATGTCAGAAATACATATATGGAAGTGTAGATTTTCTTGGGTTGGCAAACAGGGAGTTGCGGAGCTGTACTTTAATCCAACAACATCAAAATACACAGAGGGGATAAAGGACGACTTCTTATCTCAGTCACCTCAATACGATACGCCATTTTAGCACTCCGCATGGAATGTATGATAGTATTTAATCTTTAGAGAAAAAAATGAACAGAGCAAAAATTTTAGACACGGCCAAAAAATATGTCACCGCTGATCGGGCTGCGGATCACGGCGAAATGGAAGATAATTTTTCAACGATAGCGAAATATTGGTCAATTCATTTGGGCGTTGAAGTTAATTCTGTCGATGTCGGGGTGATGATGGGGCTGTTAAAAATAGCCAGAATAAAATCTAACCGGTCACATGAAGATAATTATATTGATTGCGCTGGGTATCTGGCTTGCGCTGGTGAATGTGTAAAAGAGGCTTGACCGCATTTGTACTATGGTATAAATAAAATAGGTCACTCCAAGACAAAAAAAAGGGGAGCCGGTTTTCACCAGCTCCCCTTTGATTATTTCCAGCCCATTCTGATTACACGGCCATCAGGTTCTAGATCAGCAATATCACCATCTTTGTTGCTGAGCGTGTATTGCTCACTGATCCTATCCCAGATCATGGTGGTAACAACTTCAGGTAACATACCAACCTTCTTACATTCCATGATGTAGGCCATTTTTGCTTCGTCAAAGTTCATATCACGCGCCCCTTTTTGCTAATTGAACTATCCCGACCATTGCCATAAACGTGCCAGAATAAAGAACCAACATACCAACGAATAAGCTGTTTGAAGGTATCTCTATATATTCAACCCCAGCAAACGAAATGAACAGTCCTAAAAAGAATATAAAATAACTCACGACTCATTCTCCTCATATAGATTTAGTTTTTCTCTTAGTGATGCGATTTCAATTTGGTAATTTTGTACCATTCTTTTACGCCCAGCAGATGCCTTGTGAGATGGGGAACAGTATTTCGCATCCTTAAAAGAACGAAACATTGATCCACACCATTCACATTTGTTTGTATAAAAATTACAAGAAACCTTAACTTCAAGAGAAGTGTCTATCGGAACGAATATGGTGTGACCCATAATCTTTTTCTTGTGTTTCATTTTAGTCTCCATAAACATTTCCATACTGCATGTCGATATGATAAGTGAACACATCGTAATCGATCCATCGATATGGTGATGCATCAATTATAAACACCGGAAGGGCGTGCATCATATACTCACGCCCTTCTTTATAGACATTGTGACTAGCCTTACGAATACCGTCATCATACTCATCGACATCAGGCTTATAGACATAGCCCTGATATCGATATGTCGGTGCGTTATGCCAGCTAATCATAAAAGTCTCCCAAAGCGCACTCGACTGTTTCTTGAGCCTCAAGAGCCATGATAAGCTTTTGCCTGTTATCCTTTTGGTAAGGATGCATAAGCTGCTCAATGATCGTATCAAGACCAACCTCAATAGCGTTCAATTCGGCTGGCGTTAACCTAAGATTTATTACAGTCATTATTGTTCTCCCTTGAAGTGATCTTTTAATGTGTTAAAGCTATGATCTAAATAAGCCTCGACATCAGCAAGCCTAAAAAAATTTCTAGGTTTCATGCTTTTTTGGGGCTGTCTTATTACAGGAAAATTTGGATCGTTTTCACAAAGCCTTTGTAAGGTGCGTGAACTTAGCTTTTTCCTTCCAGACTGGTCTAAAACTATTACCAACTCTGCAATTTTATAAATGCCTAAAGCCCTCCTTTGATCCGCACTAAGTTTACAACAAGCGTCATAAATCTCTTCATTTGTCATTTTGCCTCTCCCTTTTGTGACCAATATTCATTCCAATGCTCAGACATAGCATCAGTCTTTTCCTCATCGGACATATGAGCCAACAAATCAAACGACTTGTTGACTACCAGTTTATCTTGAAGATCGGTTATATCTTCACATCCGCCGATATGTTTTGAAACCTCATCAGCAAACTTATCTTCCAAGTCTAATATCCAACTACTCATACCCATTACACTTGCTCCCCTTCGATCTCATAATCTAAATAGCCGCAAGCGGCATCAACGCCCAACAAAAACATTTCTTTATCTTCCTCTGTATCGAAAGCATATGTTTCTGTCTTGTCCTGACATGTTCCCCATACAATAGTGATAACGTGATTTGCGTTATCAATTTGCTCTTGGGTTTGAGCAATACAGTTTATGATTTGCTTTTGTACCATCGTACAAATCTCCCTTCTAGTTTTCCATCATTTTGGTTAAGTGCCGGACAGTCCGGCGGTTCATAAGATTAAAGGCTTTCGACAGGCTCTCGCCAAAGCTATGCGGGATCACCGTTTCATCGCGGATCATATCAAACAGCGGATGCAGGTCATCGTGATCACTTGATTTGTGGGTGATCATCCAGCCATTCTCAGTAAAGCCCATCTTTTTGTTGAAGCCGACAACGGTCACTTCCCAAGCATTCAAGCCAGCCTCATCTACATACTGAACATCGACAGGCTTACACCTCATGACAAACCTTTTGCCTTTAGGTGATTGAATGATTGAAAAGCCTTTTAGGTGTATTGTCTTGAACCATGTGATCGGGACAGGAACAAGATTGCTCATATTGTAACGACCTTCATTATCGACCTCGACTTTGGAGTCCCCATTGCTGGCCGAAAAAATCTCAGATGTTGATCTGGGGAATGCGCTATCGATAACCCTTTGTGCCTGTCTTTTTGATTTTGTTTTGGCATTCTTTAACGGGCTGTAACCGTCTATTTGTTTTCTTTCCTCACGATACCGTCTGATGGCCTTGCCAGCATCCTCGCAATAGTGTTCAAAAGCTTTCCAGATATTTTCTGAATTGCTTTTTGCGAGCCTGTCTTCGATAGAATGAATTTGCTCTTTTACATCAGCATCTGCTCTGTAACTTGAGTGAGTGCCATTCTTAATGTAATGAGCGATAACTTTCATCGGAACTCCCATGATACCGCCCGACCAGTGGGCTTTGAAATTCTCCAAATCACTAAGCAGGAACTGAATATTTTTATATGTATCTGTCTGCATTTTTGTCTCCATTGGGTGACGGCCTAAGCCGCCACCTCTATGCGTGTTGTTTCACCAAACGGTGCATCATTACACCGCTCATCAGTTGATACCCAAAGCACCGGATAGTGCGGTGCAGTGTCAGGAAAATCGAATATTCCCATATCGGTCAGGTAAACGAAATTATCGACAGGCAAACAATTATCATCGATGTATTTGAACACCGGCTCTACTCGCGTACCGCCCCGACCATTGCATTCGATCTTGTCGATGATATCGCCCTGACCGTATGTCTTGACCGACTGGATTTTGCTGTCGCAAGTTATGACAGTAAGGCTCTTGGGCTTGTGATCTTCCGACATATTGTTGAGTTCCCCCAGAAATTGCTGGAGTTCAACGGTTCCGACTGATCCACTAGTATCGACAGCCACCACCACATCACCGACACCGATCTTGTCAACGGCTGGCATGTATATTCCTTGGGTGTACATGACCTTTTTATTACAACGCCTGAACGTGTAATCATCAGGCTGATCACCACCGATAAACCGGTTGAACACATCACGCCAGTCAACCTCAGACCGCCGCATTTTGTCGATCAGTTCTTTAAGCTTGCCCGACAGTTTACCGACAGATTTTGCATTCGATGCCGCAAGCATAACGCGCTGATCATTAGATGCCTTGGCCTGTTCTATTTCGGCCTTGGAAGGCTCACCACCGTCCTTACCTTGCATCTGACCTACATCACCACCCCACGGCTGCTTGGAAGGCTTCTTATCCTTTTCTAGGCGGCTTAAAAGCCTATAGACCTGAAGCCATGTCATGCCGGAATATTGAGGGTCATACAAACCACCTTCGGGCATTTCCATGCCATCTTCCTTTAGGTAAGCATTGATGACATAATCCATAGCCATGTTCTGCAACTCATGGTTCGTTGGCTGGCCATCTATTGTCTTGACCGGAATGCAATGGTTCAGCATCGCGTGGCCAACCTCATGGGCTATGACAAACTGCAAACCTTTATCAGTCAGGCCATCAGCAAACGCTGGGTTCCAACGTATGCATTTGCCATCGGTTGCCATAGTGGCAATCGTGTCATCTTCGATGAACGGCAAGCCCAAGGTCAGTGAACCCCAGAACGGCTTGTCCAATACTAGTCTTGTTTTTGCTCTAGCAATTTTGGTTTCTATATCCATGTCAATCTCCCGAAAGAAGAGGGGGGAAAATCCCCCCAGTTTTACAGCATCAATTCTTTGCCGTCCGAAAGTAAAAACTTGCGGAATGCATCAGTCTTTTTAATGCTTGGTGTGCGGTTCATTGCATCCCTGATGCTGAATACCGCGAACTCTTTGTGCGGTAATCTTTTCAGGTACTGAATAATGTTGCCGATATTCTTATCGTTGGCTCGACTACTCAGAGCCGCAGACACCGCATAGCAAACGGCTGGGTCTTCAGCAATTGGTGCGCTATCGGGGTTGGCAATCAGTGCGTCAATGTCTGGGCAGCTCTCATAGACCTTTTTGTATCCCATGAACTCAGCACATGCACCACGGCCTACTTGCCCAGCCACCGCTTCATTCTCATTAACCACATCAAGCTTGAAACCCATGATGGTATCGACACGTTCCCATGATCTGGGTGATGGGCAAGCATCAGCATCACGATCAAACTTGTGCAGCAACTCAGGCCGAAAGCGCAGGAAGCCGGTGATCAAAGGCGATACCCCGACTGAATTGTAGTAGGCCACCGCGTCTTCAAGATCGGCGTCTACAGAGGTATATAACAGTCTATCTTTTACATGCGATGGAAGTTGATTTGTGCCAGCGCGATCCGACATTTTGTTGCCAGCACATACGATAGCCCAACCGTCAGGCAGTCTATGTTCGCCAATCCGGCGTTCATTAATTATGACGGCTGATATGTTGAGGCAGGCAGTCGGAGCCTGCGCTAATTCATCAAGGAATAAAATTCCTTCGCCCTCAGTAGGCATCCAATCTGGCCGTAGGCGTTTCATTCCATCACCATCATTTATAAGCCAGCCTGCGAGTTCCCCTGCATCGTACTGGGCAAGGCTGACCGTCTTTAATGATATCCCACGGTCTTCAGCGATTTGCTGAACAATGGTAGTTTTACCAAGACCGGCTGATCCGACAAGGTAAGGGATTGGACGCTGTGCATCACGCCCATTTGAATGTTTTACTTGGCTGTCGATACATGCCTCGACAATGGCTCTTGCTTGCGAAATCCGCATATCAGTCTCCACTAATATTTTTGTACCATCGTACAAATTTTGGTTAAGGTTGGTAGGCAAAGCCGCCTAAGCGGCTTCCCCTTCAAGTTGTGCGGTCATGGCATTCACTGCATCATTTTCTGATTTAGTGATATCACCAGCGATTTGACTGGCTTGCCTCATTGAAGCCCTCTCTCTCAGCGCATCTTCTAACTCACTCTGAAAGGTTTCAACGATCGCCAGAAAAGCATCTTCAGTCTGGTCTTTTTCACCAAGGCCACCGATCCACTTGTCACCGGCGACACGATTTCCATCCGCATCTTTTTTGGTGGATCGTTTACCGACAAGCTTATCGACAATCAACTGGGTTGCAGTCTTGTTTGGTTCATCAGCAACGGCCTTGATCAGTTTGGCTTCGCTGGTGATATCGGCGTCTTCAAACACATCACCCACCATTGTCGGCGTAATGTTGTCGCCGTTGATCCCGAAAATTCTAATAGCTCCGGCTGTGTTTTTAATTAGCTTGTTGGCCATACCATCAGAGATTTCAGTTTCTTTCATGTTGATCAATTGCATCTTGAGATCACTGCTAATTTTGGGTGGCAGATTTCCCTTTTGCAAACCATGCTTGGCAACGCATGAAATGATCACGCAGTAGGTATCAAGCTTACGGCTGTTAGCTTCTTTGCTGCTCTCTTTAGAGTTTTCCTTCAGAGCCTTGATAGTCTTTTCATTCTCACCGATGACAGTAAGGTTGGCTGTATCGATAGGTAAATTTTTCGCAGTAGATGTCTGCATGACAGTCTCCATCTTTAAGGTTGAAATATAGCAGGACGCTATGACCCAGCACTGGCTGGGTTTCGGGCGTGTCCTACGCGCCCATCATCAGATAGCTATATGGTAATGTATTCGGTCAGGCGTAGTGTGCCTTGCTTCACAAGCTTGCCGTTTTGCATCAGGTAGTAGGCATGGAAGCGGCGGTTTTTGTATACCGCGATCATCTCAGGCTTTTCCCCAAACGCCTTGTTGCAGCGAAAAATGTACGCACCCAATTCCTTAATCGTTGGCTTGAGTGGGTACAAAGTTGTCTTGCCATTATCGTTCAATTGATTAGCTGAATACATTATGCATTCCCCTTCTTTCCGAACCTATTAAGGTAATGCCGGTAGGCATTCCCCTTTTTCTTTGGTTTACGTCTGGAAATAATCTCAGCCAATGTAAGCTGAAAAACTGGTGTGGCTTGTTCAAATGCAATCTGTTTCACTATGTCAGTTTTGTTGGCTGCATCAGGCTTTGGAATGAAAGTTACTTTTTTCACGGCGTGGCTCCCTGTTTCGCGTATCTCATCATAACTGGGGTACGATCCCCAGCGACAGGTTTTGTTACAGTGTCGGGTCTCTCTCGACTGCCCGATTACAGCGACACTAGTGCCGCCTCAGTATTACCACCGCATCCATTATCCTAGTGTCAGGCCTAATCGATTTTTGCTTGGGCGTAGGCGTATTCAGATGCCATCAGAGCCGTAGTGCGGTAGTGTCCAGTCTTCAGGGTTGCTATCCCCTCGCCCCAATGGGCGGTTAAATCAGTAGCGGTGGCCTCCTAAAAAATTTGACTAAAAAAACTTATTTCTTTTCGTAGCACAGATAGACAACCCATGCAAACACTAAAAGCATCTAATGACACTAATTTGTCAGAGGGTACAAATGTAAGCCGTTTGTGCCTCCTATATAGTAGACGATCCAGAAACCATTATTATTGTGTGACCATGATATTTTTTTCCTCTCAAACAGTAGACGTTTCAGAACGCAAAATTATTCACTGCTATTTTATTTTATTTTGAGACTGTGACAAATCTGCAACACCAACCCTCAAAACACCCCAATATTTGTTTGTACACAAACAAGTTTGTTCACCATGTGTTCACGGTCTGGAACAAAACGTGAAAACGAGCGAGGTTGATCCGTGAGTAGGGGCTGGCGAAAGCCGTGTATGATCCCTACCAAAAACACCTTTAATCGCTGTATGAGCTTCTATGAGCGTTTAATCGCCATGAACAAAAGGGGAACATTGCCATTTTGGGGCTTATTGGCTATATGTGAGGGATAGAGCCGATCTGGTGCGATTTAGGGTGTAATGTTATCATTGTCACAGAGTACAAATCCAAAAAGCCCGATCAAGCGTCAGCGCATTTCGGTGGCATATTTATAGAGGGATAGAGACATGGGTAAAGACAACGATAAGACAAATCATTTGAAATTGGTTGTTGGTGCAGGCGATAAGCTAACCAGCAAACAGGAACACTTTTGCCAACTGGTTGCCAAGGGTGAAACCCTGACAGATGCATACAGACATGCCTACGATGTCAGTGCCAAGACAAAGCCAAGCACAGTCTGGACAAACGCATCTAAGCTGGCCACAGAAAACACCAAGGTGTCACTAAGGATCAAAGCCATTACTGAGGAAATCACTGCACGAAAGGCGACAGACGATGACCGGTTAAAAATCTGGGTGACTGACCGGTTGAAGACTGAGGCAATGGAAGCTGAGAGTGATAGCGCGCGCGTGGCAAGCTTAACTCAACTAGGCAGATCAGTCGGCATGTTCAGTGACAGGGTTGAGACAGACAACGTGGCCGAAAGACCAGCGGGTGAAATCGAAGCCGATATTCAGCGCAGGCTGGCATCGATCCTTGGCGAGTGACCCTCCGCATGAAGACTTGCTCCCGGGCTGACCCCCACCTACCCTCATCCCCCCTGTGACAGCATGGCCACTCCACACGCACGTACATGAGGTTCTGCACGAGTAATGCCCAATCTTTTCTCAACACCATGCAATATGGAATGCAAGTTTAATGGCCGTATAAAGCCCACTGATAGCCTTTGCCTGATCTGTGGTATGACGAGTGCCGAAAGAGACGAGTGGCCCCTTCTGACGGCGTCTGAGGCCGATGCCAAGCATGTTGAGATTAGGTCTAGACTGGAAACGATATGGTTGATATGGGAACTAATGGAGGAGCCAACACTTCAATAGCCCCCCCCCTTTGTAATTTGTACTAGGGTACAACAAAATATTACTGCCGGGTATTTTACAGGATAACACCCTAGGAATCCTACAGTCTGTATAATGATTATATTTATATATATATACATATCTAGTTATAATACATAATCTGTTATATACTGCCTGTGAGTCGCTAAGTCTCCCGGCGGCTCCGGTGGGGTTGAGCGGCCTCCCTCGCTCCCCCACCGTCATTATTTTGGGAGATTGAATGGGAGAGTGTATTGTCTAATAACGTTATCCAGTTTCCTCGTGGTGTAGGTCTTGACGACAAGACTGATCTTGACCCATATGAGATGTTTGGCGTTCTTCGTGACGAAGTAAAGATGACTGAAGCTATCGTTGTCGGTTGGACTGATGAGGGTAATCTGTTCATGTCAACGTCACATGGCAAGGCTCCTGATATGGTTTTTCTCTTGGAGCTGGCTAAGTCGGTTCTTTTGAACAGGTGCGTAAGTGACGAGGATGAGTGATGGAGTTCTATACCTTTTTTGTCTTCTTCTCCGTAATCGTAACACCAGAGGGTGAGATAAGGACGTTCTCAAAGAACGTGACTGAGTGTCCAAGCACTGAGATTGTTCTGGAGCTGCACAAGCCTAGACTGGACAAGGGTGAGATAATCGACTGGGCTGCCACATGCTTGACAACAAAACTTCCTCTGGACACCACGGTTAAGGGCTTGAAAACGTAATATGAGCCAGCTGGAAGTTATAAACAAAAAGATAGCTAACCTACCTCCTGATCAAAAACAGGAGATACTGGATCTTCTGACTGAGCTTGATGAGGCGAAGAAGAAGGAGCAGTCCAAGACAGAGTTTCTTCCGTTTGTTGAGCGTATGTGGCCAAGCTTCATTAGCGGTAAGCATCACTCAATCATGGCAGATGCCTTTGAAAGGGTTGCCAATGGTGAACTGAAGCGCCTGATTATCAACATGCCACCCCGACATACCAAGTCCGAGTTTGCATCCTATTTGTTTCCGGCATGGTTTCTTGGCAGATACCCCGAAAAGAAAATTATTCAGACCGCTCACACGGCAGAACTGGCTGTAGGTTTTGGCCGTAAGGTCAGGAACCTTATTAACCAGACTGATTTCCAACAGGTATTCCCCGGCATATCCCTGTCGTCTGATTCAAAAGCTGCCGGAAGATGGAACACAAACAAGCGAGGTGATTATTTTGCTATTGGTGTTGGTGGTGCAGTTACTGGTAAAGGTGCTGACGTTCTCATTATTGACGACCCCCACTCGGAGCAGGAGGCGGCATTGGGGGCTTACAACCCAGAAGTCTACGACAAGGTATACGAATGGTACACATCGGGACCGCGTCAGAGACTACAACCGGGTGGAGCGATCATTGTAGTAATGACAAGATGGTCTGTCAGGGACTTAACTGGACAGATTGTCAGGGCAGCTACCCAAAGAACAGGCGCAGATGATTGGGAAGTGATTGAGTTGCCCGCTATTATGCCGTCTGGTGACCCTTTATGGCCTGAGTTCTGGCCCGCAGATCAGTTAGAGGCACTAAAAGCCGAACTTCCGGTGGCTAAATGGTCGGCACAGTACCAACAGGACCCAACTTCAGAAGAAGGAGCCTTGATAAAGCGAGAATGGTGGCAGGAATGGGAAAAAGATAGCCCGCCACCGTGCGAAGCAATCATTCAGAGCTGGGATACTGCGTTCCTTAAAACGCAGCGAGCGGATTACTCCGCTTGTACCACATGGGGTATCTTCAATATGCCGAATGAGGACGGGGTAACAGTCCCAAACCTTATTCTTTTGGACGCATACAAGGAAAAACTGGAGTTTCCAGAGCTAAAACGTGCTGCTTACGACAAATATTGGGAATTTGAGCCTGATCAGATGATTGTTGAGGCTAAAGCTGCCGGTTCTCCGCTTATTTTTGAGCTAAGAGCCATGGGAATACCAGTTACGGAGTTTACACCCTCCCGTGGACAGGATAAGATAGCTAGAGTTAACGCAGTCAGCGATCTTTTTGCCTCTGGTGTGGTATGGTGTCCTGCAACTAGGTGGGCTGATGAAGTTATTGAGGAGTGTGCGTCATTTCCTGCGGGACAGCATGACGATTTGGTGGATTCCACCACTCAGGCGTTGCTGAGGTTCCGTCAGGGAGGATGGATTAGAAGCTCTATGGATGAATGGGACGATGAGCCTTCTTACAGAAGGCCAGTAGAATACTACTAAAAAGACCGTTACTCTGTTATTATGAAAAAATTATACAAACAATAGGATTTTGGCATGGCTGTGGAAAAACAAATGATTCCCTCTGATCTCGACATAGAGGATACGGATGAAGTTGAGGTTGAGATTGTTAATCCTGACGCCGTAGGTATTACATCTGAAGGGGAGTCAATGATCATAGATTTCACAGGTGATGTGACTGAAGACATGATTGGCCCTGACCACGACAGCAACCTAGCTGAGTATCTTGAAGAAGGTGAGCTAGAGGGTTTGGCATCCGAGCTTGTTGATGACTTTGTTGCTGACAGAGAGTCAAGAAAGGACTGGGCGCGATCATACGTTAAGGGCCTTGAACTATTAGGGATGAAGATTGAAGAGAGAACTCAGCCGTGGGCTGGTGCTGCTGGTGTTTTTCACCCTGTTCTTACTGAAGCTGTTGTTCGCTTCCAAGCCCAAGCAATGGGAGAGTTGTTTCCTGCATCTGGACCTGTCCGTACAAAGATTATGGGAAAAGTTGATCTTGATAAGCAGGAACAGGCGCAGCGCGTAGAAACGGAAATGAATTATCTTCTCACTGAGGAGATGACAGAGTACCGCGATGAGACAGAGCAGATGCTTTTCCGTCTGCCTCTTGCTGGATCGTCTTTCAAAAAAGTTTATTACGATCCAATCATGGAACGACCATGTGCGATGTTCGTGCCTGCTGAAGACTTTGTGGTTTCCTATGGTGCTGCCGATCTTGCTACATGCCCGCGTTACACGCATATAATGAAGAAAACAGAAAATGAAATAATAGAGCTTCAGGTGGCTGGCTTTTATCTTGATGTTGATCTTCCGTCTCCAGAGGCTGATTATTCTGATATTCAGGAAAAGTATGACGAGATTGATGGTGAGACTGCTGTTCTTGAGGACGATGATCGTCATACCATACTTGAGGTTCATGCTGATCTTAACCTACCAGAGCCTTTTGATGATCCAGACGGTTTGGCGCGTCCGTATGTTGTCACCATAGATAAGTCCAGTTTAACGATCTTGTCCATAAGGAGAAACTGGTATGAAGACGATACTAAGAAGCGTAAAAGACCGCACTTTGTTCACTACAGATACCTACCGGGACTTGGGTTCTATGGAACGGGTCTTATTCATCTTATTGGTGGTCTTGCTAAAAGCGCCACAAGTATTCTTCGACAGCTTATTGACGCTGGCACACTCAGCAACCTCCCCGCTGGCCTTAAAGCTCGCGGGCTTCGTATTAAAGGTGACGATTCGCCTCTCATGCCGGGTGAGTTCCGCGATGTGGACGTACCGGGTGGTGCAATTCGGGATTCGATTGCATTCCTTCCTTACAAGGAGCCA
>Ga0209336_10000366_pt1 | contig 23302 bp, 41 predicted proteins | sample LinPmetageLP32_FD_184042 | JGI IMG/M metagenome (GOLD analysis project Ga0209336, IMG submission 184042) | Marine viral communities from the Pacific Ocean - LP-32 (SPAdes) (version 2) | ecosystem: Environmental > Aquatic > Marine > Oceanic | place: Pacific Ocean | collected 2009-08-23
GCAAACATATTTGCTTTGGCTTTTAGTGTGAGTGATATTAATGGGTTTTTACAAATGCTTGTAATGGGTGCTACGCTAACTTTTACAATTATACAAATCGTTAAAACATTAAGATCGAATGGCAAAAATTGATATAGATGGAGACAATAAAGCAGATTTCTCTCTAAGTATAGCTAACATTATAATGATTGTAACAATGATAGTTTCTATTGTTGGAAGTTACTACTCCTTAAATAATAAAATAAATTTAATGGAGATAGAAATAGAAAAAGCAAAAGAGATGCCTCCTCAGAATATATCTGAGAAAGAGATTGATCTTAAATGGCAAATGCTCCAGAAAGAGATTGACGATATAAAGCAGAATTTTAGACGTAAATGAATCTTAATTATTTCTCTATAAATGAATTTGATTCGCCAGATCTTTCTAATAGTGGTGTTAATATGGATGGTGAGTTTCTACAGATGCTCGACCTTGCTCGTGAAATTTCAGGGGTATCATTTAGGATCAACTCAGGATATAGGACAAGAGAACATAATGAACGAGTTGGAGGAAAATCGGATTCAAGCCATCTTATTGGGAAAGCAGCGGATATCCATTGCACAACATCAAGAGATAGATCAATTATCCTTGACTCTCTCAAACAAGCTGGATTCAATAGATTTGGGATTGCTAAAACATTTATCCACGTTGATAATGATTCTTCCAAATCAAAAGAAGTTATTTGGTTATACTAATACAGTAGGGAATACAACAAACTATGAGTGAAATTAAAATAAAGTCTAACGGACTTAGAAATGAACTAAAGGAAATACGTAAAAGTATTGACAAACTAACAGACGCAATGATTGAAATACATATTGCACAAACAAACCAACAAGATGAAATATTTGATAATGATGATTGCTGCAACGACTCTGAGTTGTGTAAGTGTGAGGGAGACAAACCTAAAGAGATTTAAAGATATTACTAAAGATATTCCTATAAATAATGAACAAGATGTAATCTTAGTACAACATCTATATAATGAAATAGTAAATGTCAAGAAATAAAAAGAAGTTTAAAGATACAGCAGTAGGTTCTTTTCTCCTAAAGAAGATACCAAAAGTAGTTGGTGCAATAGCAGAAGATACTCCAATAGGAAACGTTATAGAAGCCATTATAGGAGGCTCTGAGATGAGTAGTGAGGACAAGGATATAGCTTTAGAGAAACTACGCTTAGAACGCTCTGAAATGGATGGTGTGACTCGTAGATGGGTAGCAGATAGTAGAAGTGGGTGGTTAGCTCAGAACGTAAGACCCTTAACATTGGTTTTCTTTTCGGTTAGTTATGTGGTGGGTTGGTATTTAAAATACCCACTAGATTCAATAACTGGGTTACTTAGTGTAGTAATTGGAGGTTATTTTGGTAGTAGAGGTGTTGAAAAGGTAATGGGTAATAAACTCCATCAATAATGGCAAAACAAATAATAGGTAATTATTATAAGAAACCTAAAGTAAAGCGTAAGGGGATCCACGCTAAAAGCAAACAAAGCTCTTTAAAGTCTAGTAAAAACTACTCTAAAGTCTATAGAGGTCAAGGTCGATAGTCACGATAGTCACGATAGACACGATGTTTTGAGAAAAGTTTTTGGTAACCATACCCTAAAACGTTACCAAATTCTGTAACCTTGGTTAAATAAACCTGTTAATATTTGTAGATATGAATTCAATACCCCTATATTTGTAAATGTGAATTCAATACCCTTTTTCCTTTGGGGTATTACCAGTTTATTTTTGTTTCATTAGGAGGGGTCTTTTAGGCTCCTCTTTTTTTGTTATATAGTTTTGTCAGTTGGAGAATATTATTATATTTGCAATATGAAATCGTTAAATGATAAGCTGGTGAATATTCAGGGGAGACTGAAAGCACCTAAGAATCAAAGAAACAGTTTCGGTAACTATAATTATCGGAGTTGTGAAGACATCCTTGAGGCTGTTAAGCCTCTTCTAAAGGAACACAATTTAGTATTGAATCTTACTGATGAGACAATGCAGATTGGAGAAATTTATTTTATACAAGCTAATGCTGTTATTTCAGATGGAGATAAATCTATAGCTGTAAAGGCACAGGCTGGGGTCCAACCTAATAAAAAAGGTATGGATATAGCTCAATCATTTGGAGCTAGTTCATCTTATGCTAGGAAGTATGCATTAAATGGATTATTTTTGATCGATGATACTAAAGATGCTGATGCTATGAATACTCACGAAGATGAGGAGGAAACATTAGATAGTAAGCCTTGGCTTCAAAAGAATACTCCACAGTTTGAAAATGCAAAGAAGGCATTAGCTGATGGTTTTAAGATAACTGATATTAGAAAGAAGTATAAAGTAAGTAAAGAAGTAGCTAATTTATTAATAACCTAAATATAGAAATTATGAGTAAAAATGAAAATCAAAAAGAAAGATTGTATGTTGGTAAAGGTGTGAAACCTAGTTCTGAAAATGACCTAACTAACTATGTATTTAATTTTGACATACTTGCCCAAAACACTTGGGAATACAATGGAATTCGTTATGTAGGAGTCACAGGTGCTTCATTAAGACAAAAAGATAAGTATGGGAAAACTCACAGTGCTTGGATAAATGAATATAATTCAGAAAACAAAACTGAAAAAGCTCCAGCCAAACCAGAGAAGGCTGTTCTAGAAGATGATATGCCATTCTAAGTAGTAAATTGTTTGTTTGTAAGAGGGGGGTGAAAGCTCCCCTTTTTTAATCTTAATATAATAATATGGAACTCACTTATAACGAGGCTATTCTCTTAACTGAGATAGCCACTATAGCAGTTGAGAATAATGGAGTATGTCTTGCTACGGATATTCAATTACTTGCATCTGTTGCACTAAGTCAAAGGACTTATTATAGGACCTTAAACTCCCTAGAGAATAAAAATGCTATAGTAAGAGAAACTAAATCTATGGGACATTTTGGTAAGCAAAGGAAAATTACCTTAAATATTCCTAGTAGTATACTTAGTACAATATACTAAGTATTACAACTATAGTATAATACTAAGTATAATATACTAAGTATTATAATAATAATAAATAGTTATATACTTAGTATAATATAATATAATATATAAAAAAAACAAATGAATTCACAATTAAGAGATCTTGGAATAGAAATAAATAATGTTTCTGGAGGAAATGAACAAAAGACACAATGTCCTCAATGCAGAAAGATTGGTAAAACAAACTATAAAGATAAATGTTTAGCAATAAATTTAGAAAAATCATTATATTACTGCCACAAGTGTGGTTGGAAAGGAACATTTAAAACAAACTTGATGAATACTTTTTATAGTAAACCCAACAATAATAAACTCAAACAAATTACATCTCCAGCTAAGAAGTTTCTTAATGGTAGAGGTATCTCAGATAAAGTAATAGATCTAAACAAAGTTCAATCATCTGTTGATGGGAGTATGATTATGTTTCCTTACTACAGAAATGGAGAACTTGTAAATTATAAATCTAGGGGTCTAAACAATAAATTCTTTACTCAAGCAAAAGAGGCTGAAGCAATTATATACAACTACGATAGGGTAAAAGGTAAGCCTAGTATTATAGTTTGTGAAGGAGAAATAGATTCATTGTCTTGGGAGGAAGCTGGTTGTGTTTCCCATACAAGTGTAAATATGGGCGCTCCTAACCCACAGGATAAAACAGTGGACAAAAAACTCCAATGTATTAGTAACTGTTATGAGGCTTTTGAATCAGCTAAAACAATTTATATAGCTACTGATAACGATGACAATGGGAGAATACTTGAAGATGAGCTAATCAGACGTTTAGGAACAGAGAGGTGTAAAATAGTCGATTTTAGCCCCTTTAAAGATGCGAATGAGGTATTGCTCCAAGAAGGTAAAGAAAGTCTCTTAGAACGTCTTAAAAACGCTACTGAGCCTAAAGTAGAGGGTGTGTTTACAGTGAGTGATGTATATGAGAAGTTAATCCATACATTTAGGAATGGGCAAGAGGTAGGGACCACAACCTATATATCTCAAGTAGATTCAGCTTGGACTTGGAGATCAGGTGAGGTTAATGTTTGGACAGGGTATCAGAATGAAGGTAAGAGTTTATTTCTAAATCAGCTTACAGTTATAAAGGCGGCTCAAGAAGGATGGAGATTTGGATACTTTTCTCCTGAGAATACTCCAATGGAAGACTTCTTTAATGATTTTATAGAGATGTATATAGGTAAATCTACTCAGAAACGTCATCAGCACTTACAAATGAGTGAAAGTGAGTATAACGATGCCATTAAATTCATTGAGAATCATTTCTTTGTGATATATCCTAAAAAGAACTATGATTTATCGACTATATTTGAAAAAGCTAAGTATTTAGTTAGGAGTAAAGGTATAAACAGTCTAATTATAGACCCATATAACGTAATTCACCATAAAATGAGGTCTGGAGAACGTGAAGATCTATATATTTCAAGATTTATGGGTCAATTAAAGCGTTTTGCAGTAGAAAACAAGATTTCAGTACATTTAGTAGCACATCAGGTTACTCCAAGGAAGGATGAGAGTGGGAAATACCCAAAACCTGATTTAAATTATGTAAAAGGGGGATCTGAGTTTGCAAATAAGGCTGATAACGTATTATTTGTCTGGAGACCTAATAAAGCAAAGGACCATAATGATAATAAGGTTATATTTGGCTCCCAGAAGATTAAGAAGCAAAAATTAGTTGGTTTTCCACAAGATATCAATTCAATTGAGTTCGATGTCAAATGTCAAAGGTATTATTTTAATGGGGTAACTCCTTTTACTGAAATAGACAATGAAAGAAAAAGTAAAGACAAAATCAATATCACTTCCCCTCTTTATAGAGAAATCGGGGAGAAGAAAGTGGATGACGCTAAACAGTTATAGAAACTGGCATTATCAAGTAAGTAATGATATTAAGCGTAGATTTAAATCCGATATTTCTAGGAAATTAGACTTTATTATTGAAGGTAAGTTAAAAATTGAGTACTTTTACTTTGCCCCAGATAAAAGAAAGAGGGATTTAATGAATGTTATTAGCGTGGTAGATAAGTTTTTTCAGGATGCTATGGTTGAATATGGTTGTATAGAGAGTGATGATTTATCTGTGGTTGTCGAGGTTAATTCCTGTTATATGGGGATTGATAGACAGGACCCAAGGTTAGATGTTATAATAACAAAACTATAATTATATGTATGTTCAATTTTTTCCTATTTATGGTTTTATGGTCGGAATGAATTATTGGAATTCAAATATGGAAGGTTTCCACTTGAGTGAATCTGAAGACACCGAGCATCTATTCCAAATATTAATTGGTGTTATAGGAATATCATTTCACGTTTGGAGAGAAGAGTAATAGACATATTAGCTGATAAGCATCAGGACTGGATAAATATGGCTAAGTCATTTAAGTTATCGGATAACGATGCCAATGAAATAGTCCAACAAATGTATCTTAGAATAACAGATTATGTTGATGACCCAGAGAAGATATTATACAATGAGGTGGAGGTCAATACCTTTTACGTTTATGTTACAATGAGAAATTTGTATCTTAGTAATCATCATAAAATAAAAAGTAGATTTATTTGTTGGGATAATGCTTGGTTCTCCGAGTTAGATGACTTAATAGATACTTCTGTAGAAATAACAAACCAGAAGATTGAGTTTGATAAACTGATAGATAAGATAGAATATGAAGTAGATAAATGGTACTGGTATGATAAAAAGGTTTTTAATATACATTTTAACGATGGTATGAGTATGAGAAAAATAGCAAAAGAAACGAGAATAAGCTTGAGTTCAATTTTTAATACGTTAAGTAATAGTAAAACTAAGGTTAGAAATAAAACAGTAAAGCATTATGAAAAGTACAAAAAATCGAAAACCTGATAAGGGATTAGGAGACACTGTAGAAAAGATATTTAAATCTGTTGGTGTCGATAAATTAGCCAAATGGGCTTTAGGAGAAGACTGTGGCTGTCAAGAACGTAAAGAGCATCTAAATAAGCTCTTCCCTTATAACAAGCCTGAATGTTTAGTTGAAGATGAATTCAACTACCTAGATAACTTCTTCACTAGTAAAGGGAGTAAAATAGATCCAGAGGTCCAGACCAAATTAGTTTCAATATACAATAGAGTATTTAAGGAAAAGGCACAAACAACAAGCTGTTCTAGTTGTTTCTTAAATGGAGTATTGAGTAAACTAAAGCAAGTTTACAAAGAGTACTAAGATGAAGGTCATAAGCGAAATGGAGTTGTTTAATTATCTGAAGAGAAACGTATACCCAGATTTGGTAATGAGTCGAAAACCAATGAGTAGATGGGATTGTTACTCCCCAGATCAATTCCATAGGATAGAATTAAAATGTAGAGGTAAGCATTACGATACATTATTGCTGGAGAAAAAGAAATACGATGCTCTCCATCTAAAATGTAGTGATAATATAGATACTCCAGTTTATATTAATTCAACACCTAAAGGAGTATTTAGATTTAATCTATTCCAGATTAATCCAGAATGGGAAATTCAATACCACAATACTACGACCCATTTTAGCAATAACAATAAGATACCAAAAGAAGTGGCTATGTTGCCAGTTGTAGAAGCAGAAGTATTATAAAATATAAATTATGGGAGATAGTGTAAAGAAGTATTTTGAGATGAACGATACCAATGATAAGGTTAATACTGAGATTAATTATGTTAATAGTCCAAATCAATTATCTGAGGCTTTAGCGAAACTTAGAAAGAAGCTTTCAGATATAGATTCTGAAATACAAAACTTAGAGAATATGAACAGATGAAGGAATCGCAGTTACTTAAAATGAAGTACGACTTGAAGATAACTCAACAGGCTTTAGTCGTAGCTTTAGAAAAAATTAAACGATTAGAAGATGCCACTCTTAAAACCAAAGAAGTACGAGACGAATAAAGATTTCACCAGAAGGTGTATGGGGAATGCTAAGATGGGAGAAGAATACTCCGATAGAGATCAAAGGTTTTCTGTATGTCAAACTATCTTTAAGAATCAATTCAATCCCAAAAAATAACCTGTAGTCTTTTGCATTATTAATATTTTATTATACATTTGTTTAAAACAAAGGTAAAATGAAAGTATTGAAACTGCTTCTGGTAAATCCACACTATCTAGTTATACTAATGGTTATAGGGTTTTTATTTATTGTTGGAGGTATATTTGAAATACTTTCTTATCCTTTTTTATTAGTTGTTAGATCAACAGGAAAGTTAATAAAACTATTATTAAAATTACTAAGATGATGTATTTAAATAAAGACTTACAATTGCCAAAATGCTTATTAGAATTATTTCAGAGGCTTTCTCACCTTGACACTTTAAGGGAGGACTTAATTGACAAGAATGTTCCTGAGGACGTAAAAAGAGGAATACTAGAAGAAGTTTTAGATGAATAAAAGCATAACTACATTTGATGGAAAATTCTGGGATCAACAAGAGATAAAAGAAAAGATGAGAGATGATAGCTTTTACTATGGGTATCTAGGTAAGAACGCTTTATCCTCTTCTAGTTGTACTGACTTACTTGATTCTCCCCTAAAATACTGGAGAAGTTTAAATGGTAAGTCTCAGTATAGCGATGCCTTTAGTATAGGAAGTCTGGTCCACTACAAAATATTAGAGCCTGAGAAGTTTAGTGAGATGAACTTCATTAATATAAAGGGTAAGGCTAGTAAGATATATAAAGATGCTGTAAGTGAGTATGGTCCTGAGAAGACCTTTACTATCCACGAGAAGTATCAAGCTGAAGACCTATCTGATGTATTCTTAAACAATTCAATATGTACTTCAATGTTGCACGATGCAATATATGAGGAGCCTGTTATTGGAGAAATACACGGAATTCCTTTCAGGGGTAAAGCTGATATACTAGGTAAAAACTATATATTAGATATTAAAACAACTGGTAAGGATCTTAAATCATTTAAGTATTCAGCAAATAAATTCAATTATGATGTACAGTGTTATATCTATACTACTCTGTTTGACATATCATATAAGGATTTTATGTTTGCTGTTATAGATAAAGGCTCCAAATGTTTAGGATTATTTAGATGTAGTAAGGATTTCCATCGTAGAGGCCGTGAAAAAACTATGGAAGCAATTCAAATATATAGAGACTACTTTATCGACAAAAAGAAACCTCTAGAAGAATTTTGTCTACACGATGTATTATAGTAGAAACGAATGCTACAAAGATATTTACCTCTCATTATCTTTGGGTTTATTATCAGAAGAGGATATAAAGGATTTAATAAAATATTACGAAGAACTAGAACATTACGAATGTTGTGAAGGAATAACTTCAGCTTATAAAGATCATAAATATGGAATCAAACGAGAAAACATTAATAACTAAAGTACAGGACATCTCTGATATAAAAAATAAAACAAGGATTATTATAGAGAGGTTTTATAAAATAAATTTATCGAACCCTACAAGGGTAAGGGTTTATGTAGAGGCTCGTGCTATGTATTTTAAGTTATTAAAAGATAATACTAAAATGACTTTGCACGATATAGGAGAATCTGTTGGGAAACATCACACCTCTGTTCTCCATAACATCAATCAACTTGAATTTGATATTAATCAAATCCCCCAGATAGGATCAAAATATTCAAGGCTTCTTTCTTTATACCACCAGTGTATATTGGAGCCAATGAATGAAGAAAATACACTAGCTGAAATAGCAACTAGTTATGAGAATCTAAAGAACTCTTATGATATGTTGAGTAGGAATTATAGACTGTTAGTAGATCAACATCAAATATTAGTAGATGAAAAGAAAAGAAGACAACGAAGAAAGTATTAAGAAACCTGATGGCAGACGTAATAATGGAGCTGTTAAGGGGATCTCAAGAGGTCAGGGTAGACCTCCAAAGATAAAAGAGAGAGAAACAAATGCTCTTACTTTAAAGGCACTTAAAAAGGCTTTTGGTAGTGAAGAGAAAGCTTGGGTCCACGTTGCTCAAAAGGCATCTGAAGGTAACTTTAATTATACTAAGATGTTATGGGAGTATAGATATGGGAAACCAAAAGAACAACAGGAGTTAAATGTTAATACTAAAATTAATATTCCTGTTATTGATTTCGCCAAACCTAAAACAATAGATGTTAATCACGAAGAGGATGAAGATAAATAGAAAAGATTACCCTGTGTTTAGTGGGGTCCTTAAATACTTTCCTGATGCTTTAATGGAGATATCTAGATGTAGTCTACAGGGACAAATTCAACACAACCCTGATAAACCACTTGCTTGGGATAGAGATAAATCCTCTGACGATTTAGATGCACTGACTAGGCACTTGATACAGGCTGGAGAGGTAGACGATGATGGAATCCTCCACGATACGAAGGTAGCTTGGAGAGCTTTAGCTAACCTACAAAGAAAGTTAGAACAATGAAAAAAGTTAAGTACATACCCTGTGAGGAAGATGAGTTGATCTACCACAAACAACATCAAAAGAGAAGAGCTGGTAAATTTGGTCAAAGAATAAGACATAGTATTAATAGTAAAAAAAGAATTTAACTATGGCAAAGAGAAAAATAATAAATGATTCTAAGAAGTTCCAGCAAGACTTTTGGAACTATATTGTAAATCCAATATTAGGATATTATGTTAAGCCTCACTCCCTTAGTAAGAAGGGACCAAGAAAACCAATAGGTGAATAAGATAGAACTCAATCCAAAGTATCAAACACTATTTGGAAGTGATGACAGATACTATGTTATGACTGGAGGTAGAGGATCTGGTAAATCTTTTGCTGTCAATACATTCTTAGTACTCCTAACTTATGAGAGAGGGACCAAAACATTATTTACTCGATATACTATGACTTCAGCCTCAATGAGTATTATACCTGAGTTCAGGGAGAAACTAGAACTTATGGGAGTAGAGGACCAATTCGAGATAACTAAAACAGAAATAACTAATAAGATAACAGGCAGTTCAATATATTTCAGTGGGATCAAGACTGCAAGTGGAGACCAGACTGCAAAGCTTAAATCTATTCAGGGGATAAATACTTTTGTACTTGATGAAGCAGAGGAACTACAGGATGAGCTTTCCTTTGATAAGATAGATTACTCCATTAGAAGTAAAACCTCTAAGAACAGATGTATATTAATTCTAAACCCTACCACAAAAGAACATTGGATATACCAAAGATTCTTTCAGAACAGATCCATACCGGATGGTTGGAACGGAACTAAAGAAGGAGTAACGTATCTCCATACAACCTACTTAGATAACAAAGAGAATCTATCTAATTCATTTGTGGATGAGATAGATCTTATGAAGGAGAGAAGACCTGATAAGTATAACCACCAGATAATGGGAGGATGGTTACAACAGGCTGAAGGTGTTGTATTTACTGATTGGCAGATAGGTGAGTTCAATAATGATATAGATTCAATATTTGGATTAGATATAGGATTCGCTAGAGATGAGTCAGCTTTAGTAGAAGTCGCTATAGATAAAGAACGAAAGATTATATGGCTCAAAGAACATCTATATAAAAAAGGTTTGATTACTTCCCAAATATATGATTACTGTATTAGATATGCTGGTAGGAATTTAATCGTAATGGATAACAGCGAACCAAGGCTTTTGTCCGAAATGAAGATGAAGAGTCCCCCGCTTAATGTTACTCCCACAATAAAAAAGAAGGGGAGTATATTATCAGGTATAGCACTTATGCAAGACTACACTATAAATCTAGAAGGGGAGAACCTTATCAAAGAATTCAATAATTATGTTTGGGCAGTGAAGGGACTAAAACCGATTGACTCCTTCAATCACTTGATAGATGCTAGTCGTTACGGAATTCAATACTTATTAACCAGATCTGTTCCTAAAGGGATGTATATAATCAGATAGTTTTGGCTAAAGTAAAACCTATTTATAAAATGTTTGCTCCATCAAAAGAACATTACGATGGGTTTCGTTGGTGTATTGAAAATTCAATTAGGGTATATCCAGAAAGGATTAAAGACTCAAAGAACTATAAGATTATAAAACAAGTTAAGAATAAAGATCAAGAATGGAAGTATGGGAAAACAGTTTTTATATCTAAAGAAGACTATAGTAAGATAGAAGCCTCAGAGAAGGTTTGGAGATTTTACTCCTATTTATATTTGGAAAGTCAGAAATAATATATATATTTACACTGTTCATTTATTAGAGTTTTTTTAGTTAATATCATTAATCCCTCGGATAGCTCTGGGGGATTTTTGTTTGATAAAGGTTTGGCAGTTGGAATATTTTTATTATATTGCACTCGAATCAAAAATAAAATATTATGATACCTGATAAAAGTATAAATTTAACACTAGACAAAATCACTAGCTTTTCACCACCTAAAGCTAACTCAAGATCATTCCATATATGTATGGAGAGCTGGGTAGAGTTTGCAGATGATGAATCTAAAAAAGGATTAGATATATTCGACAAAGTAGAAACATTTATTGAAATAGATATATTTGAATTCCTTGAATGGTTTGATAAAAAGACAATATCTAACCTTAAAAAGGAAGCTAAGAATTGGATAACTAAAAAATAAAAATATGAGAAACAATATCAATTTAACAGAAGACGAGAAACAAACTATAGACTATCTTTTAGAGGATGCTAAACGTGAGGCTATATCTAATGATAATTGGTCCAGAGTAGATAGACTTCAAAAAACTATAGACAAAATAGGTAAAATTTATTTTCACCATTTTGAGTATGAAGGTACAAATTACCTTAAAGTTAAGGCGGGATCAGATAACGAAAATATAAGTAGTGACAACGCAGAAATGATATCAATTAAAATACCATTATAACTAACAATGGATATAGCTGTTAGAAAATATTATCTACAACCTGAAGAGGTCAAGAAATACAATAGTGAGTTCTTTATTACTTTTGAATCTGGAGGTAAGATCTTAGAAATATACGACCAGACAGTGTATGATGTAAGTGAGATAGAACTCCCTGAGTACTTTTTCCTAGCTAGAGAATCTATATATCTTAACTGGGTCACATTAGAGAATGAAGAGATGTACGATATATACGTCCACGAATGGATAATTAAGAATGACTATAAACATAAAGTAGAACGAAAACAAAATTATGTATAAACCATTACCAAAATCATTGAAAGTAAAAGACAGCTCCATCCAAGGTCAAGGAATATTTGCAGATGAAGATATAATTGCTGGAGAATACCTAGGGCAATCTCATCACCACTTTAAAACTGGAGAGATATTTAGAACACCCTTAGGAGGTTTTATAAACCATAGTGAGACTCCTAATTGTTTTATATTAGATAATACAATAGAGAGTTCCTCTATATACACAGTGAGACCAATAAAGAAGGGAGAAGAGTTAACAGTATATTACAGGCTATATAATGTTTGAGTTGATAGCAATTTTTTATACTGTTGGAATTATTTGTTTGATCATCGCCTTGATGATAGACAAAGACTAATTTTAAATTCAATAGGGAGTAGTGTGAATTCAATACCCTTGTGAATTCAATAGGGGTGTAAATTCAATAGGGGGGTCGGTTGATCCCCTTTTTTTATTATGTATTGGTAAATGTTAAAGTTTTGTTAAAATGCACAAGTAATTAACAAAACGCTTGATAAATCCGAAAATTTACCCTTATATTTGGACAAACAAAAAGACGTTTGAACACGTCCAAATATTATTAACTAAAATTTATTTTAATGGAACGTAAAACAAAAAAAGAAGTATTAAACGAAATCTTTAATAGTGATTATCAGGGCATTTTAGATGATACTCCAAAACAAAACAAATTTATTATCCTTATTGATAAGGTGAGTAAATACGCTTTGTATTTATTCATACCTTTTTTTATATGGGTATTTATTCAAATTATTATTAACTCTTAAATATTAACACAATGGAAACTTATAACTGGTATACAAAAAACAAAAGAGAGGAATTACTCCAAAAAATTAGTTTGTTAAATGGTCAATTCTTTACAGTGGAATTTATTAAAAAGGATAATACACTTAGGAAAATGAACTGCAGAACTGGAGTTAAAAAATATTTAGTTTCAAACGGGCGTAAAATAAAAACCGTTTCACCCTTTGAAAATGGTATTTTAAAAGTCTACGATCTAGGGGCTAAATCTTATCGATCTATTAATATTGATACTATTAAAAGCATTAAGTATAGTAATATTGAACTAAAATATAAATAGATGATAGAAACAAAAATAAATAATATAATAACTCAGGAGGCTTTAAATGTAGAGCCTCCAAAGGTTTTATTAAGTACTGGAATAAGTAACACCAAAACCGCTAAAAATAGCCTTAAAACGTTTATTTTATACCTAGCCCCTTACAACCAAAATAGTAAAGGTATTAACATTTGCCCTAAAGCCTCCAAAGGTTGTGCGGCTGCTTGTTTGTTTTCAGCTGGTCGGGGTATAATGGCACCAGTGATAAAGGGTAGAGTCAGAAAAACTGAATACTATATCAGAGACAAAAAAGCTTTTATAAATCAGCTAGCAAGTGAGATCATTATTAAATATAACACCGCTAAAAGGAAAGGTGAAAAAATTGCATTTCGTTTGAATGGTACCAGCGATATTGATTTTGTTTATCTACTTAAAAAGTATAGCGGTTTAGATATTACCAGCTTAAAAGATCATTGTATTTTTTATGACTATACAAAGATTAAGGGAAAGGTAGTTAAGTATTTAAACCATCCAAATTATATATTAACATTCTCAAGAGCTGAAGACAACAACGAAACAGCCAAAAGCATTTTAGCAATTGGTGGTAATATTGCGGTTGTGTTTAAGAATGAACTACCTAAACATTGGAGCGGTTTTAAAGTTATTGACGGCGATAAAAGCGATTTAGTGATGGTATATAATAGAAATGTAATTTTAGGACTCAGGGCAAAAGGTCAAGCCAAAAAAGATAAAAGCGGCTTTGTGGTGTAGTTAAATTAAATTTATATTAATGTTTAGCCCTCTTTTTAGAGGGTTTTTTTATGGGTTTATCTTAATATTCTTATTGATCCTTAATAAGTTACAATTAAAAAAGGTTTCATTTGGTAGCTTGATTTATAAAAACCAGCCGATTAATAATAATATCCGCTCCGCTCAGACGCAATTTAAAGCCCTGTAATAGATTTAATTCCGTTAACCTATACCAATACACCAGATAAGCATTAAAACGCTTTAAAATAGCCTTAGAATGAGAAATAAGGGTACTCTGCCAAGTAAGTAGTAGTATAGTATAAGTAACCACGACTCTACACAAACCATCTTTTCCAACTGCCACACTAAGATAAGTCTTGTCCCAGTATTATACTAAGTATAATATACTAAGTATAATATACTAAGTATTATACTATTCTTATTATATATATAACTAAGTATATTATACTATGTACTTTACTATAGTATTACACTAAGTATATTATACTAAGTATAATACTAGGGGAAAAAGAAAATTATTATCTTTGAGTTACAAAATAAAACGAATCAATTACTTTTTATATGGGGAGAATAGAATTAGAAGTACCACAATCTCTTGAAGCAATTACGCTAGGTCAATACCAGAGGTATCTAAAAATATTAGACGATAACAAAGGAGATGAGTACAACGATTTCGTAAACAAGAAGCTCGTAGAGATATTCTGTAATGTTAACCTTAATGAAGTGGAGCTGATACCAGTTGTTGAATTCGATAAGGTACTAAAGATTATCAAGAAAGCATTCGAAGAAAAATACTCCCTACAAAGACATTTTGCAATAGGAGATGTTAATATGGGATTTATACCTAAGTTAGATGATATGAGTTTAGGAGAGTACGTTGATGTTGAAGCAACCATAACCGATTGGCAAGATATCCATAAAGCTATGGCTGTTCTGTATCGACCAGTAAACTTTAAGAGTAAAGATAGATATACAATAGCTCCATATAAGCCAAATGAGGAATTAAGAGAGTGGATGAAAGAGATGCCGCTAAGTGTTGTTATGGGGTGTATGGTTTTTTTTTACGATTTAGGGATCGAGTTATCGAAAGCTTCCCTAGTCTCTTTGGAGAACAAGATCAAGAGGGTGGAGACCTCTCAGCTCAAGGAGGATTTGGAAAGAAATGGGGTTGGTATCAATCAATTTATGGACTCGCTAAAGGAGACATCTCGAAATTTGACCAAGTTACAACAGAACCTCTTTTCAAGTGTTTGATGTATCTTACCTTTGAGAAAGAGAAAAACGAATTAGAAGCAGCTATGATTAAAAAATCAATGAGACGATGAAAGAATACTACAATCTTATAGATAATATCCATACTTATCTGGAGGGTAATAACAATATCAATACTGTAACGTATGGAGATATATTTGATGTTGATCTAGCCAAACAAACTTTGTTTCCTCTAGCCCATATTATTGTCAATGATGCTACCTTTAACGATCATTTTATTTCATTCTCTTTGAATATTATATGTATGGATGTGGTTGATGAATTCAAAGATGACAAACAGACCTTGAATCCTATTTATGGGAATGATAACAAGCAAGATATATTGAATACAATGTTGAGTGTGGTCAATGGGTTACAAACCTCCCTTAGACGAGGTGGTATGAATGAGAACAACTATGAGATAAATGATTCTCCAACTGCCACACAGTTTGAAGATAGATTCGAAAATCTACTGGCTGGATGGTCCTTAACATTAAACATAGAAATCCCTAACAATGATATGGGACTTACTAAGGCAGATGGAACATCTTGTTAGATATGGGGGTATTAGAGAAGTTCAAAAATACACAATCATACTTAGATAACTATTCTAACAAGTTAACTAAACTACTAAAGTCAGAAATACAATCTTCTAGAAGTAGAGGGTATACAACTGGTACTTATAGCAATCCAATAAATACAACAGGTAGCCTAGCCAATAGCTTATCTAAACTTAGTAAGATAAATTCAAATATACTGTCTTATCAAATACTAGGAAATAGTTATGGGAGTAAACTAGATAAAGGTAGACCTCAAGGAGGATTTCCTAATATACAAGATTTAGTAAAATGGATTAAAGACAAGAGACTTACATTAGCTGATGTTAAGACTGGAGAAATATATTCTTTATCTGACACTAAGAATGTAAATCGAATAGCATATTTAATAGGAAGAAAAATAGATAAATATGGAACAAAAGAAACTAAAGGTTTTATAAGCGATGCTATAGAAAAGTCTATGGGGGAGTTAAATGCTCTAGGATCTCAAGTATCAAAAGACGTTTCCCTTAACGTAGATGACATTTTAATCAAATCAGGTTATATTAAAAAGGGAGATACTTACGAATATAAAATGGAATCCTAATGCCAGACTACAGACTAAATTCAAGAAGTCCTTACTACATAGAAGGAGCAATACCAGTAACGGAAGCAACTCCGCCTACCCCAGTTCAAAACAATACTCCTCCCACAGTTACTATTACAGCATCTAACGAAAACCCTTTTGTTGGAGAAACTGTAACACTTGATGCAGTGGCAACTGACTCAGATGGCACTATAGCTGGTTACCTATGGAGTACTGGAGGTACAACCACACAAGTACAAGCTACAAGCTCTTCAGCAGCGTGTATTGATTTTTATGTTGTAGTTACTGATAACGATGGAGACACTGCAAACGCAACCAAAAGAATCTGTTGGCAAAAAGTACCAGAGATTATAGAAAATGATGAATTAAGTGTTAATTGCGGAGACACTGTTAATGAAGGTGCTTTTAGTGGTCAAAAGGTTTATAATATATTAGATGTGGGAGATAAGATAGGAAATGTTAAAATAGCATTTAAAGACTTTTCTTCAGATATATATGCTAATAGTCTTCTTAGAGAAATTCCTGTCAAGTTTGACCTAGAATGGAATGCTACTACCCAGACCACAGGATATATTGGCAGTTCAAATTACGATAGTGATCTAACAGCAAATGGAGTAGACTCATCTAATATTAGTACAGCTAGTACTTCTAATAAAGATTTTAATACAGAATTGACAATAAATAAAACAGCAGCTACTCCTTCTCAAGTTAGAATTATAGCAGAGACACCTCTCATTAATGATAGATTTAGTTTTACGATAACTTGTCCTAACCCTACAACTTTAGCAACTCCGACCCATAACTATACACTTACAGCTACTAGCTCAACAGCTGACTTTCAATATAGTGATTCAGCTGGTGCAACACAAACAGTTACACTTAATCAAAATACTCCTACAATAGTTATAGCTCAAAAAGACAGTGTATCAGTAACAAGTGGGACAGGAAATCTTGTAGAGGGAAGCTTAGGTTTTGCAAATGGGACCCCTGAATTAACTATAGATTTAAATACAGAATTTGAATTTTCTGTAGATGCTAGTGGATCTCTAAATGAAAAACAAAATATTATAAATATGATTAACAATGAACTTAAAGATTCATTCTTAACTTATTATAATAATGATGTTGCTAAATATCAAAATCAAGCCTACTACAATAGTTTTGTAGGAGAAAGATTTATAAAAGAACTTTCTTTTGCTAAAAAGAATTCTAATTCAATAAAAGTTGTACAATTTATATATTTAGATGAAGCTTCTCAAATTTATCACGGAGCCACTGCTTCTAACACACAAACATCCGCTTACTCATCAGATTTATTGTTATTAAGAAATCATTTAAATGCTCAAACCAGTTATGGTAATAAAATGTGTGTTGTGTTTTGTCTTGAATCAACTCAAATTACTACTGGTTCTGGAGGATTCTATAGCACTTTCCCTGCGTTTAGTCATTTTATAGATAATGTTTCTTCAGGAGCTAACGGATTTGATGGAGCTAATGGTTTAGCAGATAGATCTGAAGTAATATTTGTTAGAAATCTATTTAGAAATCAATCTCCCACTTATTATCATCAAAAAACAATAGATGCTCTTAGAACTTTAGGATATAAAATAACATAAATAATATGGCAACTTTAAGCAGTTCAACATTAAAATTATGGGTATATACTGGAGAAATAAACAGTTATGATCCTACTAAACCTAATTACACTATAGCTAAAAATAAATTAGCTGGTGAAGATAATATTGTGTTTGAAATAGCTGAACTTGCAAAGGATTTTATTCCAATATCTTTTGATGGAAATTATGAAACAGCTGTACTTACTGCTTGGGCAACTTGGGAAATAACATCTACTTATAGCGATTCTACAACTGCTATAAAATCAGATACAGTATTAGCAACCCACGGATATGGATATTTTGAAAACGAAATTAATCCTCAACTTTTAACATCCCCATTACAGCAATCTAATACTTGTATATACTGGAAACACGATGAGAAAGTGAGAGTCCCACTATATAAAGAAACTGAATTGTATGGGATAGAATTCTTTCTAGATAGCACCCATATTGATGGTATAGAGTATGGAAAAACTTCAACTATATTAACAGCAGACAATGGTTCAATAAAAGCAGACAGTACTTTAGTAAAAGCTGATGCAACATTGATAGCTTCTTCTAACTCACAATCATTTTATACAAGTGGTATAGCTAATTCACCAAATGTAAATAGAGTTGTTCTAACAACTACAGATAATAAACAGGTAGAGTTGACAATAAATTTAATAGAAGAATGTAAAAATACTCCTAATAAGATAACGTTTATAAATAAGTTTGGAGCATTACAAGACATCTGGATGTTTGGTAGGAGAAAAGAACAAGCAAGTGTATCAAGAGAGTCTTATAAAGTAAATACGATACAAACCACTTCAACTGGAGTTTCGTATGCTACTAATAAATCAACAGATAGACTCCATAATGTAAACGCACAAAAATCATTAACACTAAACACTGGGTATGTTTGTGAAGATTACAATGAAGTAATTCAACAATTACTATTATCTGAATTTGTATGGATCCACGAAAACAATAAAGTATTTCCTATTATTCCAAAAGATAATGTTGTAGAATACCAAACCAATCTATACGAAAAGCTTCTTAATTATACAGTAAGTTTTGACTACGCTTATAACGAGATAAACCTAGTTAGATAATGCAAAGGGTTCAATTATATGTTGAGGATAAAGATAGCAATCTTCAGCTTGTAGACTTGTTTCAAGACGAAACACTACAAGTTACCTCTACTATACAAGACGTTAAAGACATCGGTAAGATATTCACTGACTACTCACAAACGTTCAATGTTCCAGCATCTACAACTAATAATAAAATATTTCGTCACTTCTATAATTATTTTATAACTGAAGGAGTATACGACTCTCGTAAAAAGAAAAAAGCAGAGATCCATCTAAATTATATGCAGTTTAGAAGAGGCAAGATATTCTTGAACAATGTAAAGATGAAAGGTGATAAACCGTACTCTTACAGCTTGACATTTTATGGGGAGACAGTATCACTTAAAGATTTAATAGGGGATGATGAACTAACCAAACTAACATATTTAACTAATTACAACCATAAATATACAAATATTCAAGTCCAGTCAGGTTTTGAGGCTGGAATAGATTTTACAGTAAATTCAACTCTACAGGAGAAAGCAATTATATACCCCCTTATAACTTCTAAGAAAAGATTATTTATTAACTCTGAGTCTAATACAAGTAACATAGAATTCAACAGCACTGGAAATCTATACCATAATTCTTCTAGTCCTGATATAGCAAGAGGTCTTGAGTTTACTGATTTGAAACCAGCAGTAAAAACAATCCATATTATAGAGGCTATCGAAAGCCAATACAACATAACATTTACTAGAGATTTTTTTGGTTCAACAGCATTTAATAATTTGTATTTGTGGTTAAGTAATGTGAAAGGAGAATATAAAGATCAAGATAATTTAAAGTTGTTTACTTATAACGCAGAAAGTGCAAATTATCAATCAAATACTTCTTTTCGTGGTATTGGTTCCTCTTTTACTAATACAGATTTTTCTGAAGTTACTTTTAGTAATAACATAATACAAATAACAAAATCTGATGCTTTTAAATATCAAATATCTTTTAGAGCTTTATATTCTCCTTCCAATGCGGAGTTTGATGTGATTTTCGTAGAAGTTAATGATAATGGAGAGGAAATAAATGAATTTATTACAAAGCCAGGTGATGTGCTTTCAGGTACAGTTTTCGATGGTATCTACACTGCTTTTGAATCTAATGCCAGTAATGGGACTAGAAGGTTTCGAATAAAAGTTAGATCAGATGAACACTTTAATTTAACACCAACTATTTCTGTTGTGAAATCAAGTCCTTCAGGTGGCACACCACAAATAGAAGCTTATTCTGAAGTTAATTCTAACTCAACTTTATCAAGCTCAATTGGTGAATCAAGTGTAGACATTGATTTGAGCAAAGAATTTATTATGCCTAAGATGAAAGTAATTGAGTTTTTGACTGGTATATTCAAAACGTTTAATCTAACCGCTTATTTTATAGATGATATTTCAGATCCTAAGTTTGGTCAGATATACGTTGATACTTTGGATAACTATTATTCTGATGCTACTAATAATAGATTAGGTGCTACGATAGATATAGATAAATACTTAGACACAAGTGAACATACAGTCGAATCTATATTACCTTTTACAGATATAGAATTTAAGTATAAGGAAAATGAAGCATTACTTATGAGGCAACACGAAGAATCTTTTAATGAGGTATTTGGGGATGCTGAATTTAATGTGAGGAGAAGTTTTCCTGATAAAATTGATAGAGGGACTAAGTACGAAATTAAGATACCATTCACCCATTTAAAATATGAAAGGATTATCGATAGCGTTGCTGTTAGTGATCCAAATGTTGATTCAGATGAAACATTTATTCAATGGGGATATTCTGCTGGGGGTGATTTTAACCCAGATACTGTACCTACTATTCCTACTGGTGATTATGAATCTTTAAATGTAAAACCACTATTATTCTATGGGATATTAGAAACTGGTCTTACAGGAAATAGTAAAATAAATTGGATATTTGGCAATAATGCAGGAGTTCCTATAACTAGTTATTGGAGACCATCAAATTCAAACGAGGAAGGTAGCACAACTGTTGCTCCATCTTTTACATTAAACTTCGACCAAGAGTTTGATGAATGGAATGCAGTTGATTATACTAAAGTTACTGGTCAACAAAGTAATTCTTTGTATGAGAAGTTCTATAAGAAATATGTGGAATCAGTATTTAACCCAGCAAAAAGAGTATTTAAAGTTACCGCTTATTTACCTCCAAACATATTAGTAAACTATAAATTAAATAACCAGATTAAGATACAAGATCAGATGTTTCGGATTAATTCTATAACGACTGAGCTTACAACTGGTAAATCAGAATTAGAGCTGTTAAATATATTCTCTGAAGATATAATACAATGATAAAACAAATATTAGAGTTATTGGCAATTGATGATTGGTATGGGGTATCTGAGAATATAGATATCGCTAAAGGGAAGTATAAAGCCTCTGGTAATATGGAGGATGTCAGACAACAATTAAAAAGGGTAAGGTATGGCAACAGATAACAAGAAGATATTAATATCCATAGAGGTCCAAGAGACTGGATCAAAAGCTGTATCTAATTCTACTAAGAAAACAGCGGAAGACTTAACTAAACTTACTCAAGCTCAGATAGCTCAAAGAGTTGAAGCTGAGAAACTGAAAATAACCAATGCTGCGGTTGCTGAATCATTTAGATCACAAGCAGCTGCTCAATTACAAGCCGCTAACCCTAATTTTAGAGCACAATCTGGTCTTAACAATGCTATACTTCTTGAAACATCTAGATTAGCTTCAGATGCCTCCTACGGATTTCAAGGGATGGCTAACAACTTAGGTCAGATAGTAAGTTTGTTTTTTAGTTTTACTAAAACAGCTGGAGGTGCAGTAAACTCTTTAAAGTTATTAGGTAGATCATTACTAGGAAGTGGAGGTATATTGATAGCAATTCAATTACTTATTGCATTTGGTGATGATATTTATAATTTCTTTAGGGGTATAGATACGGAAGCTGAAAAGGCTAGAAAGAGACTAGATAAACTTACCGAAAGCATAAGAAAACAAATTATAACATTCGAACAATATTCTACGACTATTCGTGAATATAATATTACAGGAAAAGCTTTAGAAGAGAATATTGCTATTTTATCTGATAGATTTTCTGAGTTTGAAACTGGAGTTAAAAAACTAGATCTAGCCCAAAATAAAAATAGTAAAACATTAAAAAGTCTTGTTTCGTCTTTTATAGAACTTGGTAATGTTAGAAAAACACTAATAGAACTAGAAAAACAAGCTGTTGATGCTGCTGAAAAAGGACTTGATGCTAATAAAATAAGACTTAAAGGTGAAAAAACTCTCGCTGGAGAATTATTTAGGGTTTCTAAAGAAAAAATACGATTAGAAGAATTATTTACATTAGAAGTTGAAAAAGGATCCAAGAAAACTGTTAAAACAAGAAATAGAGTATTTAAAGAGGGAGATTTAGACTTTGAGAAAGAAAGACAAAAATCCAGACAAAGAATTATAGAAAGTGTTATTGAAGATGAAAAAAGATTAACTGTAATAAGCTTTCAAGGATTAAGAGATAGAGCCAGAATAACGCAAAGAGAATTTGCTGAAGACCAAAAAAGAAGGATTGATGATTTCCTTTCTAGTAATGCAACTAAAGAGCAAAAACAAGAAGCAGAAAAGAAATACAATGAATCCATAAAGGAGTCTTCAAAAGAATTATCTGATTTCATAATCCAGTTAAATAAAGAAGAAGCTAATGAATTAAGAAATATTTCATTGTCTCAAAATCAGGAAGAACTTGAAATACTTAGACAGAGAAAAAATGATATTGAAAAGATAAACAAACAAGAAGCAGACTCTTCTATATTGAATGAAGGCATTAAAGCTAGGAACCTTGTCGATTTAAGATTATCTCAATTAGATGCTGAAAAAATATTCTTACAGGAAAGGCTTAATAATGATAACATATCTTTTAAACAAAGAGTAAAACTACAGAAAGATCTTAGTAAGGTAGAAGATGAAGAATCATCCATAAGAATAAACATAGCAGAACTAGAAGCTCAAGGTAAAAGAAAACAATTGGAATTAGTTGGAAATGCTCTAACTGCGTTTTCTGCATTAGCTGGTAAAGAAACTCAAGCTGGAAAAGCCCTCGCTATTACAGGAGCTTTAATATCTACTTATTT
>Ga0209336_10000367_pt1 | contig 23291 bp, 25 predicted proteins | sample LinPmetageLP32_FD_184042 | JGI IMG/M metagenome (GOLD analysis project Ga0209336, IMG submission 184042) | Marine viral communities from the Pacific Ocean - LP-32 (SPAdes) (version 2) | ecosystem: Environmental > Aquatic > Marine > Oceanic | place: Pacific Ocean | collected 2009-08-23
ATCAGTAAATAGAGGATTTGTTGGATGGTCATCATAAATAACCCATTCTAATTTATTTTTATTATATTCTAAATTTTGAATATTATAAATCATCAAAGGGAGAAAATTTCTTCTATTCCATGTAGGAGTCAAAATACTAACATTTGGAAATTCCATATATTATTATTATAGAAAATAAAATCTATACTAATATATATAGAATATGTCATTTATTGAAGATTTGAAAACTTTACTTGAACAGCCTAAAGGAGATAAGAAGAGAAGTGAAAAGACGGTGAAGATGTATATTGCTAATATAAAAAAATTATATAAGATCTTAGATTTTGAAGATGAAATGGAAGATTTAGATTGGTTGACTGATGTTGAAAAAGTTACTGATATATTAGCAGATAAACATTTTACAACTCTAAGAAATTATCTCAATTCAATTATTGTAGCATTGATAGCAACTGAATATCCAGAAGAACTAATAAAAGAATATCAATCTATTAGAGATCAATACAACAAACAATATATTGATGAAAATGCTACAGGTGTAATATCATCAAAACAAGAAGACAATTTTGCAACTATGGATGAAATAAATAATGTAATAAAAGAAATGAAACAAGAAATTGATTCTAAAAAATTATTCAGAAAAGATATTTCATCAAAAGAAAAAGCATTCCTACAAATGTATGTAATGATAAATATACTTACACAATATCCATTTAGGAATGATTTAGCAGGAATGAAATATATCAAGAAAAAACCATTCAATAATTTATCAAAAGAAGAAAAACAAAAGAATAATTATTTATTACAAGATGGTAATAAATATTATTTTATTTTGAATGAATATAAAACTCAAGCAAAATATGGTGAAAAGAAAATTCTAGTTGAAAAGAATAATTTACCATCATTACTAAGAAAATATATTCCATTATTAGATTCTGAATATTTATTTGTTTCTTCAACTGGAAAACCAATATCAAGAAATTCATTGACTCAATTATTATCAAAAACTTTTGAGAAATATTTAGGTAAAAAGATATCAACAACACTTCTCAGAAAGATATATATGAGTTCAAAATATGATCCTAAACTAAATGCAGAGATGGAAAAGGATGCTGAAATTCTCGGACATTCAAAAGAAACAGGACAGTTGATATATACGAAATCAAAAGAATAATTTCCCTAGAATAAAGAAAAAAAGATGATTTTGATTTGTCGGCGACTTTACAAAATAATATATATAATATAAATTGTAAAGTTGCCGACAAATAATTTTTATAAAAAATTATAATATATATTATATTATATATATATTATTATGGCTGGTCAATTCTCAGATACAACTATTATAGAAGCTAACAGATTATTCAGTGAAGAATATCTAGGTGGAAATTCTACACAAAAAGCATTATTCACAAATAAGACAGCACCTATACAACTAAAAGCAGGTGATGAGATATCTTTACATTCTGGATATATTAGTGAAGTTGGAGCAGGTGGAGATGTTATGGAATTCACTGGTAAAAAGAGAGAACTAAAAAGGAAACAAATAGAATATTCACTAATATCAACATCTAACACAGATACTTTTCCAAATAAATATTTACCTTATGGAGTTGAAAAAAGAGAATGTTCTAATATATCAGCATCATATGTAGTTACAGATAATAAAGCAAGTATTCAAATAAATTATTATACTAATCTAAATGGTGATTGTCATATATTATTACCAAGAAGATTTGATAAACAATATGCACAAGATGAAGGTGTCAGTGCAAGTTATGAATTGAATTGGACAAGTTATGATTCATTTGCAATGGGTGAAATTAGAACTCAACCAAATCTTCAACATCAATTGAATGCTGATTGGCACAATTTCCACGCAGATGATACATTGAAAATAATTAGAAGAAGAAGATTAGTTGACAATTCAAGAATGAAAATATATAGTAAAACAAAACAAGCATATGCTGCTACTGTAAATACATCTGATGTACCTGGTTCATTTACTGGTACACATTATGCTAATCCATTATTATATGATTATATTCCTTACAGAGAAATTGTTGATTTTGAATTGCCAGTTGGTTATGATGCTCCATCTAATATTGCTAATTCAATTACAAATCAAATGACAAAAACAAATTCAATCACTCCAATCAATGCTTCTGTTGGTTCTGGCGCAAATGCTTTTTTCAAACAAATATCTACTAAATTAGAATCAGCAACTTATAAAGCATTTTATTGTGCTAATGAATCAACTTTTTCAGCAATTACAAGTTCATTCTATAATGATGGAGCAACTACATGGGATGATAATACAATGAATTATTTATCTTGTTATAATTATATTGGAGTAAAAAGGTCAGAATTTTTTGATAAAGGACGAGCATTGGGAATGAATTTCGGTGCTGGTAATACAGTCACAGCTGGAGAAATAGCAATAGCAGACAGAGCAACAGCAGATATAGTTTTGTCACTTGACTGGGATGGGGTAAATTCTGATGGTGTTTTATATTTAGATGCATTGAAAGACTTTTTTGAAGCAGAAACATTATATCCTGAATTTTGGGATTATGATTATAATACAAATGTAACAATTGATAATTCAAGATTCGTTCATATAAATAGTGCTATTTCTGCGAGTGAAGATGGTTCACTTATGTTAGGACAAGATAATACACGAGCAACAGTAGATGGAACTAGTTGTCCTTTATTTTGTTATTTTGATAAATCACGAGCAAATACATATTCAGATGGAATTGATGATGACCATTTGTGTTATGGATTCGCAAAACAAGTATTCGGTCAAATTGCATTGACTACATCTAAAATTGGTGGTATTCCAACAACTCAAACAACTATATTCAATAGTGGAGGAAAAATAAAAACATTGACACCAATAGGATATGATCATCATAGTTCAGCATATGGCAATTCACATTGTATATTATATAGTGGAACTTTGAGAGAAGCGGCACAGTCAAAGTGGGGTTTCCGAGATACTGATGCTAATGACCAATTAGTATACACTAATGAATTATTGAAATTTACATATTTAGGAGCACAAGCACCTTTATTGAATTTTGATACTGTGGCAAGTCGTTTCACTATGTCTTATTTACATTCACCAGAACGAGTAGGAAGTCAATTCGATGCTGGGTTAGATGGCAATCCAGTTGCCACTGATGCTAATACTGAATGCTACAAACTAAATAAAACTCCAAGTCATTGGACTTATACTCCTGATTTGAAACCATATACTTTTGTAAATAAAGAACTTGGACAATCAGTATTCCCACATAATTTCAATTTCGGTAGATTCAGAATAACTGATTCACAAACTGGAATATTTATTGAATCATTTGGAGAAGGAATTGATGAAAGAAAATACTTTGAGACTTTTTGGTTCAAATTAGGTTTTTCATTCAATCAATTTTATACACCAACAAAAGATTTGAGGAATTCTCAAACAAGGATTGATTCTATTACTGATCCAAATATGACATTGATTACAACTAATGCTGATATATTATCTGGTGATTCTCAATCATTCAATGTAAATATATTTAGCAATGAGATGTTTACAGCACAATGCCCATTTGTTCAAAATGCAGCTGCTGCTGCAGTTGACTTGACTGTGCCTTCTATTACTACTGCTGCAACTTCAGCAATAATAACTGCGGATAATTTACCAACAAAAACAAAACGACCATATTTTATTGTTAGATCATCTTTACTAGGTCAACCAACATTTCAAGGTGGTGCTGATTCTGGACAATTATACCCAGTCATAGCAATAGTAAATAAAATAAATGGTTATTCTGATTTTTTCAGTTTAGAACAGAATCAAATATTATATACAATTACAAAAGATATGACAATTACAAGTATAACAACAAGTATTCACGACCCTGACCAAACATTGGCAGAAGTAGATGATAATACATCTGTAATATATAAAGTAAAAAGAAATAGAAATCAACCTAACCTAATTGAAAATATTTTATCTTCACAAAAGAAATAGTAATATAGAATATATGAATATAGAATATTTGCAGAAAGCAATTTCAATTCTTGTTGAATTAGGTGAAAAGGATTTAGCAGATGAAGTAAGAAATATAACTCATTTATTTTTATATACAGAAGATGATAAAATGGATGAAGATTATGAAAGTGAAGAAGATTATACTGATTCTGACATGGAATCTGAATAAATAGACCATACCCTCTATATTATATAATAATTTATATAATATATAGTGCTATTTCAGTGTAAAATCTACTCTTTTTTATAATAAAATTATAATTTTATTATACATTTCAATAGATTTAGTGCTCTTTATGCTCTCTTATCTATATAAAATACTATATTATTTAGACCACACCTCATAATTATTATCTTATTTACTTGTATATATGGAAATTCATAAAAGTTTTAGTAAAAATGACATGATTGAATTGATTGAAGTATTCAAAATGGATGTTGATTATTTTGATATTACAAAAACGAAACTATCAAAACAATTATTGAAATATATAAATGATAATGAAACATTTATTCCTAATATAGAATATTTCATAAATAATAAAAAAGAATTGATTGATTATTTATCAAAACCAAATCAAATAAAAATATCAACTTATCAAAAGAAAGAAATTATGTATATTGCTAAAAATATATTATTATATTGTAATCAAGGATGTTTTCATAATACATCATTTATAGATGAATATGAAATGATGGATTGTGCTAATTATATAAAATTTTATGGAGATATTCCAACAGTTAGAAGAGCATTGATTACACTAAATAAAAATTATACAGAAAAATTTGAAATTCATATATCACCTAAAATAAAATTTGAATTAGAGAAAAAAAAGAAGATGAAAAAACAAAGACCAATGATAACATTCACATATGGAAAATTTCTTTTATTTCCAAAATAATATATTTATATATAATATTATATATGAGTGAAAAAGTAAAGATAACATATCAAGGAGAATCAAAAATGGTTCCAAAGAATTATGTTGAAGGATTGAAAGGAGCAGATAGAAGAAAACAAATAAAAAGTATATTTGAAGGTACATATAGACCAGATACAAAATTCAAATCAAAAGAAAGTTCTTGGACTAAAAAATTCAATACTAAATATGGAAAAGAAATTGATAAGATGAAAGGAGGTAGAAGTAAAGCAAATATTGCTAAAGTAACTAGTATCCCAGTAAAGGCAATAAATGAAGTTTTCAAGAAAGGAGAAGGGGCATACTATAGTGCTGGTTCTCGTCCTAATCAATCCCCTCAGAGTTGGGCTTATGCGAGAGTATATTCTTATATTCTTGGTGGTCCAGCAAGAAAAGTTGATTCTGCTATTACAAAAAAATACAATGTCAAATTTCCTAAATAAGAATTGATATTTGTAATATACTATAGATTTTTTTATTATATAATTATATAATAAATGAAATTCCAAACAGTAAAATCAAAAGAAACAATTCAAGCAGAAAAGATATTTAGGGAAATAGTCCAAAATTGTGTAGTAGGTAATGACTATATTTTGGTGTTACAAGATAAAGAAAATGAAATTGAAAGATTGAAAATTCCTAAAAGTTTTATATTAGAAGAGGAATATCCAATTGTTGTTTTAGATAAAAAGAGGAAGTTGACATCTTGGAATATATCAAGAACATTATTGAATTTACCAGATAATGAAACATTATATAATAAATATCATACATTGAAAAGAAGTATTGATTTTGTATTTGTTGGTAATGGTGATATTCAATATAAGAGAGATAAAAAGAAATGGGTTGATAATAGAGAAGGTGTTGATTTATTTTCATTAGGTTGTAGAGTTGGATTTGAATTGGTATTGACTTGTGATGTAGATGATGATAAATATAATGATTTAGATGAATTCAATATAAAACCAATATATCGTGTTGATACATTGGAACTAATAAAAGTATATAATAAATATCAAGAACAAGATGCGATTCCAAATTATATTCCAGTAAGTAAAATATTATAATATGTTTTATTATATATATATATAAATGTCGGCGACTTTACAATTTATATTATATATATTATTTTGTAAAGTTGCCGACAATTGTTTCAAATTTCTTTTTCTTTATTATAGGGAAAAATATTCTGATATTTCTTTTGTTTCAATTGCTTTCCTAATTGATTCATTTTCTTTTTTATTATAATTGATAACAGATAATTCTCTGTTATTTACTACAGCAAAACCAGCAGTCAGGAATGCTGCATCGTGCCAAGATTGACGATGAATTCTAGTTCCATTTGGTATATTATAATTATCACCTTTTCTTTGATAATCATTGAAAAAATAGTTTGGGTTTTCTTTTGGTGTTTCTGTTATTTCCAATGTCCCATTTTGTAATTGTTTACACTGAGGTAAAAATTCAACATAATTACAATCAATACCAAATAATGATATTTTCTGATATCCCATAAATAATGAGAATACATATCCAGCAGACCCGGAACACCAATCAACTAGATATCTGAATAAACATCTTTTATTTTGTTGAAGGTCTTCTAAAAATATAATTGATTCATAATCCTTTGCTTGATACCAATGACACAATATTTGTTTAGTCAATAAAAATTTTTTACATTTTTTATTTATTACCATATCTTTTATTTTATCAAGATGTGATTTTAGAACTACATAATCTACACAACAATAATAAGTTGGATACCAATTCACCTTCTCCCAATATCTAAAAGCAACACACATTCCCATTGTATCACATTCTAATTTTGTAAAATCTATATTAGATAAACTTTTTCCATTTCCTAAAATAGCAATTTCTCTCATATATAATTATAATAGATTTTATATTTAGGCATTATATACATCAAGCAAACCATTTGTAATAGTTGCTATTTTGAGGTATTCAACCCAAGCACGTTGGATGTAATTAGTGCCAGAAAGGGTATCATATTTAGTATATAATTCAATTCCTTTTCCAGATACTCTTTCATTTCTATTTAGTCTATGTGATTGATAAAAATTATTACCAGCAAGGAAAGTAGATTGAGTATATCCAACAATTTCGTCAACAACAGTAGCTTGACCTTCACGATTCCAACCATCACGAGATGTAAAAGGAGTCATACCTTCTGCTAATGTAGTTAGATTGTAAATTCGTGCAGTATTAGTAACATCAATAGGATATAAAAATTCATTGTTGTATCTTACATTTAGATTGATATTGAGACCACCAGCATCAGGGAATTCAGATTGATAAGCATTGAAAGGATTAGTTTCACCATTATCACTAACATTACCCATTGAATGAATAATTTTAGTTACAATTCTCCCAGCACCACCAATATTTCTGATGTTATTGGCAGCAGCAGCTGGAACCAGGGATTGTTTGGATAAACTATAATCATGGTAAGATAAAGTAATTTGAGGATTAGCAGCAGCATATGCTTCCATTTGTTCTGCTGGATAATATATATGGTCTATTAGCATATGGACTTTATTGAGGTCAATATTATATGTCTTATTACCTGCTTCAGCTGCGTTTAGAGATAATCTCTTTTTAGAAGTAGCACTAACAAGTGATAATTCAACAAATAATGGATCACGTAACATATACAAAGGAAGTTGATTCATTTTGAGGAATGGGAATAAATCACTCATACTAATTTGGAAAACAGGAGTTTTTTGTGCAGATAAATATGTTGGTAGTTGCATATTATCTTTTGCATTGCCATCATCTACATATAAACCAGTGTCAATTCCAATACCTTTACCTTTAGTATCGAAGATTTTTTTAGTTGCCGTTTTAGAAGTATTGTAATAAGTTTCATAACTCATAATTCTTCCAGTAGTAATAGATTCACGTTCTTTGTTATTTTCTCCAGAAATAAATAATGAACGATATGCCATATAAAAATTCCAATCATCAATTTCACATAATGTCTTACCACCACATTTGAGAGTTGCTCTTTCAATAAGAGAATTGACACCAACACCGAGAGGGAAGAAGGATTTTTCAAGAATACCAGCTTCCATAGAAATAGTAAGTTTTGAATTACTATGTAATATACCTTTATTATCAATCTGAAATCTTATAAAATTTTGACTTTTTGTAACTGGTTCATATACAGTAGTATCATAATCCATTTGTAAATTAGAAGGAATAGACCCAATTTTCACTAAATCAGGTACATTATTTTCAGTAGGTTTTACTTCGCCAGAAATATCAACATTCATTTCTTGTGATTGTGGTTGTTCCATTTTATAATATATATATTATTATAATATATTATAATTTATGATAAAAAAACAATTATTTCTATAATACTTACGATACAACTTGAACGTTGCCATTTGAAATAATTAGAGTATTTTTGTTTAGGGCAAATAAATATAATGCATTAGGGAAATCACTTTCTAGTCCAATGTTCAATTGTAAACCTAATGGAGTATTTTTGAACGATACACCATCATTAGATATATGGTCGTACGATACACCAATTCCAGCAGTGCTACCACCGTCATTGTAATTTTTGTATGAAAGTTGAGATTCAAAAATATTTGTGTTATTACTTGGAGTTACAGAAGTTCTACCTAAATCACTAAATATTTTTATAGCATTCATAAAGTTTCTTACAACTTGGGCGTCAGCATCTTCATTCAATGCGTCATCTTGCTGTAAAGTATCAATGTTGTATAAGAATGGGAATCGTTCACCAGCTCTTTGCCATATTACTTGTTTTATAACAGCAGTAGAAGCATCAGAATTCATAGGATATAAAGTTGCTAAACCATCTTGAACTAAATTGTTTATAAAACTAGATGGTACAAAAGTTCCAAATATACTCATAACTTTTGATAATCCTAAATTCATAGATAATACAGCATTAGTAGAATTGACCGTTTGATAAAACGATTTGATACTATTGTATTCAAGAATAGTTTGTTTTTGACTTTCTAATTGAGAAAGCATATCTGGGTCAGGAATTGCAGTTTCACCAGTAAGGTTGACTTTAGATAATTCATAGAATCCAGAACTGAAAGAAGCACTCGTAGTAGAAGCAGAAAAGAATACATTAGCACTTGGAGATAAATTGATAATTATTTCTAATCCACCAATACCCCAATTAGAAGATAAGGGTAAAGGATTGTGACCATTCATAAGTCCAGAAACTAAAGGAATAGAAAAACTACCAGGTTCTTGGTCATTGACAACAGATGTTCTCTGTACTTCAAAATTTGGCATAGTCAAAGCAGTAGTACCAAAATTAGTAAAACTATCTTGTTTAGAACTTCCAACAGGAATGTATGTGCTACAGAATCTGTTATAGTTTTCAATTTCTTCTATAGTATCACCATTGAAATTTTGGAAAGTTAGAGAATCTATAATAGAATAAACTCCAATTGCTTCATTCATTCTCATATCAGTATCTGCTGCTGGGTCATTTTCAGCAGTATCTTTGAAACACTTGAAGAAACCATTCAATCTAACAGTTCCAGGAATTAGGTGTCTATCAGAATCAGGAATTCTAATTCTAATGGTAGGATTACCAGATTTGTCATAGGACAGTTTTCCATCGCTTTGGGTATTATCAGGGACAATTTCAAAATGTGTAGTAGACATATTATATATATTTATAATATATAATAATTCTATTATTATTTATTTTTTTTTTGGAATTTATAATTCAACAGAAATATCATCACCTTTGATAACTAATCGGCGAAGATGGAAAACATAATTATTCCATAATTTATTGAAGGTTGGGGCAGTACCAGTATATTCAACTTGGAGTGAGAATGATTTACCACGGCAATCATATACACCATCTTGTAATGCTAATGCTCTGCCGACTACACAATTTCTCTGGAATGCTCTGAAACTTCTTGGCTGAATACCAGCTTGAATCAATGCTTTCTCTAATTCAACTAATGGTTGCTGGTCAATTGAATCTTTATCAGAAATATTTTTAGTTGATATCTTTCTAGATGGTTGTAATCTATTATTGTAATTGAATTGATAGTTTGTAAGCTCATCCCATATTCCAACTAATGATCCACGAGTATTTTTCATCTTCACATCATACGTATTATTAGCAAATTCATATGCATCTGAACAATTCAATACACTTGCAGTACTTCTAACAGTAGCATCAGTAGGAATAGATAAAATTGATTTAGCACGAGAGAAATTCAATGGTAAATTGATATTAGCAACAACATCAGATGATAACATAGAATGTCTGAAATTAGAATAGGATAAGAAGTCATAAACCATACTACCACCTTCTTTCATCTGTTTATTCATCTGTGCTTTGTATGAATCAGGCATATCTAACTTTTGAAGAATTAGTTCAACATTAGAAACTTGATAAGTTGGTTCATATGATACATCAATATCTTTAGAAGTTGTAATAGCAGAAAATAATACAAAATCTTGGTCAACATCTGAACCATTATTTGCCATAGGTGTTCCATTATTTATATCAATTTTTAGTAATCCTAAATTTCCATCAGCAGTATCACTTGCCGAAATTCCAGTAATAATAAAATCAGAAGCATTATTTTTGGCAATATTGGTAAAAGCAGCTGTATCAACAAAACGGATAGTTTCACCAACAACAAAAGGAAAATTTTCTACAGTTATATTATTATTGCTTCTATCAACATAAAAATGATTAGCACTATTACCATTAGCCCATGTATTCTGGTTTGGACTTTCACGACCATTGAGAGAATGGAATCTTGGATTGAGTGTGGTTCTGTTATTTTTGTTTACAGAATCTAATTGTCTGAATACAACATTAGTTTGTTCTAAAATTATTTCTAATCGTAATCCCATAGTATTAGGGAAGATTCTATCATTCTGGAAAATTCCAGTATGTAATGGAAGTAATAATTTAGCAACTACATAATCATCATTATCAAATATATCAGTAGTATCAGCATTAGCTACTCTGTCATAATATGGAGAATTTATTGTATTGACATTATCAGATTGAGTAGATGAATCAGTTCCTCTGTAAAAAGAAGTAGCAGAAGTAGTTCCTTCTGTCATCTCTCTTTTATTTCTAATATTACCATTACTTTCATAATCATACATAACAGATACAGCAGTATTATATCCTTGTATTTCTTCTAATAGAATACCATTCTGAGTGTATACTCGTAAATCTTTTATGAGAACTTGACCTCCAATATATTCATCAAGAGATAATCTAGTTGGTCGTTTTCCAGAAGGAAGACTAATTTTCACATCACATTTGAGATATGATTCTTTAGGTTGGAAGAATTGAACATCACGACCAATAGTGATATCAATCTTTTGTCCACCTCCATATGATAAACCATTCTCAGATGGAATAGCAACTTTTGTTTGTCCAATAGGAATTTTATCTTCAGCAGTCCAATATCCAGCAGATGACATTTTCTATATATATAATTATAATATATATAAAAAATTTATTTATTTATTTTTGTAAAACACAGCAATGCCCAAATTCTTGAATAAGTTTATATCCATAATTTTCTAAAATGTATTTTACACCTTCTTCTACTTCTTGCCAATTTGGGTCTTTATAATTATCAAAAACTATAATACCATTATCTTGAACAAAATTTTTATAATTTATAAAATCATCAATTACTCCTTGTTTAGAATGATCACCATCAATAAATAAATAATCAACTTTTACATTTAGTTTTTTGAAATCTTCTATAGTATCATTACTTTTACCTTTTATAAGTGTATATTTGTGATTATGTTTATTTGCTTCATCAATATTACTTTTTACAATATCTAGATGATATGTAAGGTCTACTTTTCTATGTGGGTCATATGATTTTCCATAATATCCATCAAATGGGTCAATGCCAATAAAATGGCATTCTTTTTCAGATTCCATCAATTGAATAATAGAACCACCATACAATACACCAATTTCTAAATATACTTTACAATTCATTTCATCTTTCAATTGAACTAATCTTTTGAGATGTGGGCCATTGCAAATTTCACCAATCATTCTATATATATATACATTATATATTTTTTAGAAAGCACCAGTTCCGCTAATACTTTTTGTGTTATCTGTAACTTGATTAGCAACTAATCCAGCAGATGCTAGACCAACTGGTGCAGTTTCAGTGCCTTTCATATCTCTTGCTTGTGAAGCATCTTTATCTTCTTTATCAGCAATATCTTCAATTTCACCAACTCCACCAGATATAGCCGAAATAGCAGAAGCACCAGCAGCAAGAGGAGCAAGAACAGGTAAAAATATACTAGCAACATCTAAGGCACCAGCCGCAATAGAAGCGACATTTGATACTTTATCAGCGACATTATCTCCAGCGATTTTACCTTGTGAAATATCATCAGCGATAGAACCAATAGCAGAAACAGCTCCTAACCCAGTACCGATTTTACCACCAATATCTCCAGCAGCTTCAAATAATTCACCAGCGGATTTAGGTGGTTTGACTTCCGCTTCACCAGTCGGAGGAGCACTAGTTCCAGAACGTGCAGCAGGAGCAGCAGGTCTTTCCTCAGGAGTAACAGGAGCATCAGCAGCAGTACCTTGGGTATTAGCAGTATCTTCAAGTGGTGTAGGTTGAGGGTCAGCATCAGATGTTGGGTCTCTTGTTTTTTGTGAGAAATTAGACATTGAATTGAATACTTTTTTAGCATTACCAATTCCACCTTCACCTTGAACATATTTTCTAAAACCACCTGCTTTTTGTACGGCACCATATGTTTTATAACTAGTATTCAAAGCACTACCCACACCATATACATCAGTAACATCATGCATATATTTATCAGTTTGTTTTTGACCATCTAAAGTAGCTTTCTGAGTGTTTAGAGTTTGCATAATTTCTTGATTTCTAACTTTTATAGCATCATTATGTTGCATTGCTTCATTCGTCAAAGCATTACCTTGACTTATGGCTTCTACAGTTCCAAAAGTATCAGACATTATTATATATATATTATCTATATAATAAAATTTTCCCTAGAATAAAAAAATATAAGATGATTTTGATTTGTCGGCGACTTTACAAAATAATATATATAATATAAATTGTAAAGTAGCCGACATTTGTATATATATATAATAAAACAATATTATATGTTTTTATTTATATATAGATTTTCTCATATATATTATATTATGGGTTACTATGATACATGGATTGCTAAACAAGAAAGATTGAAAAAAGAAGCAGAAGAACAAGAAGAACAACTAAAGAAAGAGGGATATATAAGAAATTATCAAAAATATAAATATAAGAATTATGAAAAACAAAAAGAAAGAGCAAGAAAGTATTATTGGGAAAATAGAGAGTATGTATTAGCACGACAACAAGTCAAGAAATATCAAAAACAGGAGTACTACAAAGAATGGTATCAAAAGAATAAAGAACAATTGAATCAAATTAGATATGGTGAAAATGCTGGAAAACGAACAAAACAAACAAAAGAAAAACCTATAATAAAGAAACCAGTATCATTTATATGTTTTGCTTGATTTTGTTTTTGGTTTTGGTTTCGGTTTTGGTTTTGGTGGTTGTTCAAATATCTGTTTAGGATTCAGTTTTTTTGGTTCTTGTATACTTTTCATATCAACAACAAATTTTTTCATTATTTTATTTATATAATTATAATATATTTTATAAATATATAGAAAAAAATGTCATTAGTTGTGCTTTCTTCAGAACAGCAAAATTCAGGTGCAAGCGGTCAATCATTTATTGAACAACCCTTTTCATTCAAAAATTACTTTCAAAGACCAATAAGAGTTCCAAAAGATTCAGCAGTTGCTTTACAATCAATAAGATTTCAAGATAGTAAAACAATTCATTTAGGAATGGGAAATAATTTACATATATATATTGGTGAAGAACTAGATAGGGATACTGATACATATTTAGCAGAAACTACTTCATATCCAATTGTTGCCAATTTTGTATCAGAAACAGGAACTCTTGGTGATACTAACAATTTTCCAGCAGGAACAGTATCTGTTGATGATTTCGCACAAAGATTAGAATTGATACTAAATAAATTTACTTTGAATCCCCAATTTGATGGTTTACAAAATGTTATTGTAGAACAAAATGCTGCAACAAATGCTTTTGAAGGTTTCAATATTGATTTTATACAGCATAATAGTAGTGGTACTCAAAATATTAGTGATGTATGGCAGACTTGGACTCCAGGTTCATCAAACTTCACTTGGGAAAATGGAAGTCTAACTAGAACTGTATCCAAAACAGGTGGAGCATCTGTAAAATTTGATGGGTTATCTTGTGCTATTGGAACAGAATATCCTTTATCATTAGCAGGAGGACAAGTTGATTTTGAATGGGTAGCATTAGGAGGATTATACAAAGATTTCAGAGTTGGATTGACAAGACCAACAAAAACATCTCTTCCAGCACCACCTAATTATAGCACATCAGGTGAAATGGATAATAATTTTGAATATGTTGTTGAAATGATAAATGAAAAATTTGAAGTTTATCATATGGTAAATGTAGGTGGAGATGAAACACAAATGATTGCAATAAATTATGATGATGCTACTAATTCTGATTTCTCTGGTGCTAAACATCCAGCAACAAGAACTGGTCATAAAGGAATAAGATTTGAAGTTGAAAATGAAGAAGTTACTATTTATTTGATTGAAACTGCTGGAACTGTAAAAAGATTGATACAACCCAAAGTAACAACTGATTTGACAAAATGTACTAAAGCACTAAATCAAGCACAATGGATGTTATATCCTAAAATAGAATTAGCAAATCAAAGTCAAAAAATGAAAGTTACAGCATATTCTGCCCATAAAGAAATTCCTTATGGAAGAAGTTGGTATAATGGTTGTGTAGAAAATACATTCAGAAATGGTTTACAATGGTTACGTTCATTAGAAGCAAGAGGAATATTCAATCCATTAGTAGCACAAACAAGAACATACAAAGGATTGACTGCTGGTAAAACTTATATGGATGTAAAAGTTGTGTTGGTTGTTGGTGATAATTTACTTTATGACCCAGCAACAACTCTAGGCAGACCCACTAACACAAGAAGAAGTTTATATCCAGCAGCAAATGTTGTACGAATGTTAGGTTTTGAACCTTATTCAGTTATTGATTCAACATATAACACAGGAGCAGACCAACTGACAAAATTTGTATCAATATCTGCACCAGTATTTTATGATGTATCACATCCATTATTAGTAAGATTGAATGGTCTACCTATTACAACATATAATGGTGCTAAGTCTGGAACATCTAAAGTCATCTATTCAATAGGTCAATACAATTCTGATTCAGAGGGAGTCGTCTACCTAACACCACCAGAATTGATATATATTGATATTGGTAATACCGAAGAAATAAATATATCACAATTAGGCATCGATTTAGTTGATATATTTGAGAAATTCAAGACAGGTATAACTGGCAAATCCATTATCACATTATGCATAAAACCGAAAGAAAAACAATACTAAAAATATAATATTATATAGATATATATGAAAGATTTATTGCCCAAAATGATTGTTCCTAAAAAGGAAATTATTGCTGAAGCACCTACTATATTACCGAAAGAAAAGTTAGAACAAAATATAGTATTTGAAGGAAAAAAAGAAAAAAAGGTTACAATAAAAGAAGAACCAAAAGAAGAGGAGAACGAGGTCGTAATAGTTGAACCAGTTCAAGAAATAGAAGAGGAAATAAAAGAACTAGAAAAAGAAATTGAAGAAGCAGAAGTAATACCAGAGCGACCTTTAGGTCGCACTGCTGTTGGAGCATATGCTCCACCAGAAGAACCAGAACCACATCCAGTATTTGAAGAGAAGATAGAGGAGAAACCAGCAGAGAAACCAAAAAAGGTTGATAAAAGAAAAGGTAAACCATCACAAGCAAGATTGGACCATTTAGCAAGAATAAGAGAGAAAGCAGCAGAAACTAGAAGAAAGAAAGCAGAATATAAAAAGAAATTGAAAGAAGTTGAAAAGCAAAATTTAGAAACAATGCCAGTTTATAATCATAGTATTACACCTCAGGATGTACAATTGGCAGTGGCTAATGCCTTAGAATTAGCAGAAAGAAAAAGATTAGAAAGAAAAGAAATAAAGAAAAAAAAGAAAGATGAAGAAGCAGTCTTATTGAAGAAACAACAAGCAGAAGAAGTAATAAAAAAGAAAGTTATGAATGCTGTACAAATTCCTAGAAAAAGTGAATGGGAATTTTGTTTCAAATAAATTATAATATATTCTAAAAAAATAATATATTATAAATATATATACAATGGAATTACCAATCGTTCAAAAAATAAAAGATCCAGATAATGTGAAACCAGCAAAGAAGAATATCCATCCACATTTACCAAATATAAGTGGTGTTGGTGGTGGTTCATTATTATTGATGATATCGCCAGTAAAGACTGGTAAATCAACTATTATAAGTAATTTATTATTATCAGATAGTATGTATGGACAAGATTGTTTTGATAATGTTCATATATTATCTAATACAATTATGAATGATGTTACATCTAGACATTTATTGAAGGTGTATGATGTTTATGATAAATATGATGATAATATTATAAATAATATTGTAAATAATCAAATCAAATTTGAGAAAGAAGAACAACCAGAAATTGCAATTGTACTTGATGATTGCTTGGGTTCTGTAAAAAGAGAATCAACTGTCAACCATTTGGCAAGTAGATTCAGACATTATAATATAAAATTGATGATTATTTCTTCTCAGAAATTCACTAATTCAGTTTCTCCTGTTGTTCGTTCTAATGCTACTGATGTTATAATTGGTAGTCCTTTCCCAAATAAAAAAGAACTCACAAATGTTGCTGCTGAATTTGGAGACTTATTTGGAGGTGAAGAAAACTTTCTAAAAATTTATCAAAAAGCAACACCTAACAGATATGACTTTTTATATTTAGACCTTCAAGAGAATCCACCATTAGCATATCATAACTTTGAGAAAATTGTAGCAGTAGGAGATTCTATTCAAGAATAATATATAATATGTTATGTATATATATATAATAAATGTCGGCGACTTTACAATTTATATTATATATATTATTTTGTAAAGTCGCCGACAATTGTTTCAAATTTTCTATTTCTTTATTCTAGGGAAAATCTTTTCTTATAATCTGATATTGATGCTTTTATTGTAGGTTTATTCCAGAGAATCCATCTTGAGAGTGAACCAGCAGTCATATATGAATCCCAATTTTCTCTTTTCCTATGTCTATCTAAATATCTTTCTTTTCTTTCTTTATCTTTATTTATTGTAAAGTCTGACATTCCTTTTGAACCAAAATGAGTTGTTTTCACTTTTTTATCATTATCAAAAAATATTGCCATAAATTTCTTATCTTTTCTTGTACTAGGTTTGATTTCAACTTTCATATATATATTTATAATATATATTTATAATTGGATAAAAAAACTATATAAGAAAATATTATGTATATATATATAGTAATGACAGAAACAAAAAAAGAAACTTATAATGGAAAAGTCCCAGAATATACAAAAAGAGCAATTCTAAAATATTATCATAAACAATATTCAACCAATGAAGATTTTAGAACTAAACATATTGAAAAAAGTAGAGCATATTATAAAGACAATTGTGATTTGTGCAGAATAAAAAGAAGATATAAATATTGGAAAGATAAAGGAGACCTTGAAAAGTATAAAAATAAATATCCTGATGATATTCCAAAACTTATTGAAAATGGATATATTGAAGAAAATAGTGATGATGAAGATTATACAAATTCTCCTGGTGAAATTATTCAAGAATATTCTAATTCAGAATAAATAAAATACTATAGATTTTATTATAAAAGACTTAGAGATTTATTTTGTTATATATATATATATACATAACAAAATATGCTAAACAACAAAAATACTAATACTAACAAATTACCTAATATAGAATATATGTGGAAGATACCTATCAAAAATAATACTACTAATTTATTTAGTAAACCTTGGAAAGAAATAAAGACGAGAAACCTTGATGAATTACAAAAAAAATATTATACTTCTAATTATGCTATATTGACTGGTAAAGATAATGGGATAACCGTTTTAGATTTAGACTTTCATAAAGACATAGATAAAATAAATACTGACAATCCAATGTATGAAGAATGGATTGAAAAATTTGGAGAAACACCTGAGTTTGATACTTTTACAAATAAGAGTAAAAGTGGTGGAAGACATTATTATTTTGAATATGATAAAGATATTCATCAAACTCAATCAGATATTGCTATTGATGTGAGAAATGATGGTGGAATCATATTTGGTGCTGGAATGTCTGTTGGTGGAAAAAAATATGAAACAATCAAAGATATAAAAATTTCAAAATGTCCTGAAGATGTAAAAGAATTTTTATTGAGACTCAAACAACAAGAACCAACACAACAAAAAAAGAAAAAAATAAAACAATACAAAGAAAATGCTAATGAATCACTTTATGAATATACCATCCCAAAATGGAAACTAAGACAAGTATTTGATAAATTACCTGATGAATATTGGAAATCTGTTGTCAGTTCAAATAGTGAACCTAGTTTTTTGATTTGGACATCTGCTTGTAAAATTTTGGATGTAAAAGATTTATGGGATGAATACAATCAAAAATATCCAAAATATAATGAATCAAAAAATGAAAGCATTTGGAATTCAGCAAAAACAGATATTGATTGTGTAACTAATATATTGAAGAATTCTAAGATGCCTTATGCTTTGAAATTGATTGACTATCACAAATATCAACCTATTCTCAAAAATAAAATTGAACCAAATATTGTTTTTGATTCAAATAAAAATATTGGAGAGGAAAAAGGAAAAATTGGAAAAGATTATTTTCAAGAAAATATAAACTATATTATGAAGTCTGATACTGGTACTGGTAAAACAACAAGTTTTCAAAAATATATTGAAAGAACAAATCAAAAATTTATTTCAATTACCATGAGAGTTTCTCTTGCTGATGACCAATATAAAAGGTTTTCAAATACAATTGATAAAGTTGTATATTATAAAAGTCTTACTTCTCAAGATAAAATTCAAGAAGTTGTATATAAGAAAATGAAAAAATCATTGATTATTGAATTAGAATCAATATGTCATCGTTTTCCTGATGCTGACAAAATTGATTTATCTGATACTGTAATTTATTTGGACGAATTCAATTCATTGATTCAAACACTTCACACATCAGATACACTCAAAAACAATTGTGCTCTTATATATGACCAATTGATTATAATGCTCAAAAAATGTAAGCAAGTTATTATGACTGATGCTGATATTAGTGACACAGCAATTTTATGGTTCAAAGAAAATATTGGAAGAGATTTTGAATATCATAAAAATTTATATAAACATAATAAAAATGTCCAATCAACTGAATTGATGTCTTATGATGATTTGCTTGATAAATTACATAAAAATGAAAAATGGTTGGTTCCATGTGATTCATACAAAGTTGCCAAAACATTACAAGAAGAATTTCCTGATGCTGTATGTATTACAAAAGACACTATTGATATTCCTACTCTTGATGATATTGATAGAATTATTTATTCTCCAAAAATTTTGAATGGTGTTGATTCTGTTATGGAAAGACCTGTCTTTTGTGTTTATGAAGAAAGAACAGTGAATCCAGCACAAATGGTTCAGATGATGTGTCGTTGTAGAAATATAACCCACTTATATTATATATTTTTTAGAAAAGAATTCAAATCAAAAAATATTGATTCTGATTTAGTATATAATCAAATTCAAAAAAAACATTCTATATCATTGAATTTTTTCAATAATAGATATTTTGACCATCTTGAAAAAGCATATCTAAATACATTATTTAGAATTACATATGATGATAATTGTTATCAATCCAATCCATATGCACACTTCAAAAAACTTATCAAAGAAAGAGGAATAATTGATGAAGATAAATATTGTTGTACTTCATCAGCATCATTACAAATTGACAAAAAAGATTTGGCAGAAAGAGTTGAACAACAAAAAATTGCGGATTTTGATATTGAATCTGATGTATATGCTACAATAAATAAAATTCTAAAAGTTCCAAAAGAAAATGTAAATGATTATATTGATTATTTTATCAATGAAAAAAAATTGGGTCAACATTATTCATTGAGTTCTTTTTTCTTTCAAAAAAATGTGAATATTGTATTTGAAAAATTTGATGATAAGTCAACAAATTTCACAATAAATAAATTATGTAAAAGAAAAACCAAAATGAAATTTTTACAAGATATCAAAACTGCTACAGGATGTATTGACCCATATGATATTCAACCAAAAAAAATTATTGAGAATAAAGAAGTTGTAGAACATTATATTTCTGTATTTGGTAAAAGAGGAAATAACTTTCGTTTTGATTCAATTTATGAAATTCAAAAAAATATTGTTTCAATGTATAAGAATCTTTTTGGTATAAATATTATTTCTTCTATTGATAAACAAAAGAAAAAAGGTTCTAAAAAAGAATATATTGTGAATGATAAATTTATTGAAAAAGATAAGACTTTATTCAAATTTAGAGAAAGTATCTCAAAAAGTGTGAAATTTATTGAAGAATATGAAGATTTACCATCTCCAGTTTTTGATTCTTCAGAACTAGATGGTATAAATCCCACAAAAGAAATTGAACCATCGTTTGTTCCAAATTCATTTCAATGGATGGAAAAGAATGGTATATTCGGATTCTTTCCACAATAAATTTTTTCCTATAATAAAGAAATATAAAGTGGTTTCTTTTTGTCGGCAACTTTACAAAATAATATATATAATATAAATTGTAAAGTCGCCGACATTTATAATATATATAATAAAACAATTATGGATTATGATTTGGAACTATATCCAAATCATTCTCTTCAACTACTTCATCTTTTTTAGGTGGTGTAGTTTTTGGTTTCTCTTTTTTACCATCTTTTTTATCCTTCATACTTTTATATTGGTCTTCTAAATCCTTCATTTCTTCTTCATTTGGAGGTCGTCGTTCACATTGAAATATATAGCATAAATTCATTTTACAATGACATTTGCTCTGCCAAATTACAAGAAGCAATGAAGCAACAGCACCAAGCACTAAAACAATAGCACCTGCTGCTTGGTCAACTGAAAAGTCTTGAAGTGTACCTTCATTTGATTCAGACATTATATATATTTTTTGTATAGAAAATATTTTATATAGTATTATTATATATAATAATGCCTAGAAACAAATTGAAATTTAGCGGTCAAAGTTCTTCAAAATTAGAGATGGAAATAGCAGAAGTACAAGAAAAAGATAATATTGGATTAGATAAAGCATTTGAAAAGATTATGGGTTCAACTCATAAAGAATTCTGTGAAGCACAACTTCTAGAATCTTCAAGACTTTTATTATTAGACAAAGATGAAGTAAAGTCTAAAATTGTAGCATATAGAACACAGAAAGCAATAGATGATGCGGCAGCAGCAGCAGCAGCAGCAGCAGCGGCAGCAGCAAAGAATAATAAAAACGCCGTATAAAATAATTATATTATAGTTATATATATATAATGCCCCCAAAGAAAGTTCCTAAAGGTTCCCATAAGATGCCAGATGGTTCAGTAATGAAAGATAGTGATATGCCAAAGAAAAAAGCATCCAAGAAAGAAGCACCTAAAATGAATTGGAAGTCTCATCTTGCTGATGTCTATGCTGCTGGAAAAAAGAAAGATTCATCCTATAAATATTCACAAGCCATGAAGGATGCCAAAAAAACTTATAAGAAATAAATATATATAGATTTTCTAAGATAATAATATATAATGACTAAATCAATTGCTATGCTTATTCCATCAACTACTAAATTCAGAGATTGGAAACAAATGGAGGATACATACCTATATAAATATCAAAAGTTATATACTCAATATCAAGTAACATATTATATAGGATATGATTTTGATGACCCAATATATTCAAAAGAAAATGAAAGAAATAAATTCAAAGCAAATTGGATTGAATGTAAATTTGAAAAAGGTAATGTTGTAGCAATATGGAATCATCTTTTTGAACAAGCAAAAAATAAATATGATTATTATTGGATTGTAGGTGATGATATCAAATATCCACAAAAACCAATTGGTATATTTGAATTATTATCAAATGCACTAGATAATAATAAAGGATTCGGAATTGCTGGTTGTTTCAATGGTAATCCAAAATTACCTATGACACAATTTATGATAACTGATGTACACTATAAAATATATGGATATGTATTTCCACCAGAAATAAAGAATTGGTTTTGTGATAATTGGATGATTATGCTTTATAAAGATAATACATTTTACTTTCCTAATATATCAGCATTGAATGCTGGTGGTATGCCAAGATATCAACCTATTGATGCTGCAGAATTATGTTCTGAATTAGCAGATAGAGATAGAAGAAAATTACATTTGTATAAGGCTTTGAATTACAATAAATAATTTTCATATATTATAAATTATAGAAATATATAATATATGCCTAGTCAAGTGAATACAAATAATTTACTACTAATAAAAATATTAGAATTATTAGAAGAACAAAAAAAAGAAATAGAAATACTAAAAGCATATATCAAAGAAAAAGTTCCTGAACCTGAACCAATCTCAACTGGTTGGTTTAGTTGAATATTTGTTTCAATACTTCAATATGTCCTTTCATTCTATTTAGTTCAATATTTACATCCTTATCTAAAAATACATCTTTATTACAAGTATTACTATCGTGTGCCGTACAAATCATACAATGTTCAACTGCTGTCATTCCACATCTTTTTTCAGAGAAGTCTACCATTGAAGAACCTTCACCAGTTCCTTTCTTTTTGAATCCACCTATTGAGTTGAAATACTTTTTTGTGAAACACATTGTTGCTTCGTGTGCTTGTCTTTTACTCCCACATTTTATATATGTAAATTTATAATTATGTAAAGGATAAACAAACAACATTTGAGGTGAACCAACCAATCCATATTTTTTATCTAATAATGAACCAATTGAATATTTCAAATATTCTGGACAATAAATATCATCATCATCCATATTTGCTAAATATTTATTTGATGAATTCTTTACTAATAAGTTTCTTTTTTCTCCAATTGACAAGTGCCGTTGTGGTTTATAAATATATTTTATTTGAACTGGAGAAACTGAC
>Ga0209336_10000368_pt1 | contig 23240 bp, 25 predicted proteins | sample LinPmetageLP32_FD_184042 | JGI IMG/M metagenome (GOLD analysis project Ga0209336, IMG submission 184042) | Marine viral communities from the Pacific Ocean - LP-32 (SPAdes) (version 2) | ecosystem: Environmental > Aquatic > Marine > Oceanic | place: Pacific Ocean | collected 2009-08-23
GTCCGGCCTTGTGTCCGGCCTTGTGTCCGGCCTTGTGTCCGTCCTTGTGTCCGTCCTTGTGTCCGTCCTTGTGTCCGTCCTTGTGTCCATCCTTGTGTCCATCCTTGTGGTCCTTCCTTGTGTCCGTCCATGGGTCCTTACGTTTTCCCGCGAAAGTGTTAGCACCTGCCGAAAAAACAATCAAGAAAACATCTTGACCTTTTCCCGCATCCGTTTTAATCGTTGGGCATGTCATCAAAAAAACAAGCGACACTAGCAGAGATATTCGACACTACCTTCTTGAATCGTTGGGCCGGAAAGGCACGGGAGGAAGTCGAGCAGAGGAATATAGTGTTCTGGCGTAGGAGCCTCCCGAAAACAACACGGGGTCTTTCGTTGGGCGCAATCGACAAAGTCATCCGTTCGGAGATTGAAAAAGGTAACAAACCTTCCACCATTAACAGTAAGCTCCAGACCCTGAAGACCGCCCTGGATTTCACAAGGGAGCGAGGGATGCATGACGTGAGCATTAAAGTTCCGCGCCTTAAGCAAGGCAACGATGCGCGTATTGGATTTTTTAGTGCGGAAGATCAAGCTCACATTGAGTCATTGATTGAGTGTGACCGCTTTCGGGACTTCTTTGTGTGGTCCATTGAGACTGGTCTTCGTCCTTCTGAATCGTTGGGCCTAAACTCAAAGATGATCAGGAGAGATCCGGTAGTGGGTGCGGTGATTGATATTGTTAAAACCAAAAACGGGGAGCCACGCACAATCCCTCTCACAAAGAAAGCATTGGAGTGTTTGGAGCGCCGGCAAAGCTGGGCTGAGTTCAGAGGCATAAGGATCACCCGTGAGTGGCGTAAGTTGCGCGGAAAGGATTCCTCGTTGGGCCGCTTTGTGTTCTATACGTGTCGCCATACGTGTGCCACAAGACTCCTGAGTCGTGGTGTTAATGTTAAGGTGGTTCAATCCTGGATGGGGCACAAGGACATCACGATGACGCTACGCTACGCCAAGCTGGTCCCAACGGATCTTGCAGCAGCCCGTGACCTTATGGATAACGCTTAACCCACTATTAATTTATGAAAACAAAACCCGAAACCATGACAATAAAAGGAAAAGCCACATCAATAGGTGTGACACCGTTAGCGATGCTAATTAACGCTGATGCTGATGATTACCAAGAGATCCAGCTTGAGGTCACAAAAGATGAGTTCATCAAGACTCTTGTAGGTGCTATTAACTATCAAGCCACGAAGGAAACTACAGAACGACCTCTTAACTGGAGTGAGATACAAGAATACGAACGCAATACCTGTTTTGTTATTAACTGTGAGGAATGGTCATCACCACGGCTTTACGTTTTGCAAAGGTGTTACAAGAACGGAAACAACCATTTCAAACAGTTCAAGAATGGACGGGTGCTTTTCCTGAAGCGAGGCATTGAACATAACTATACTGTTACCTTGTTTAAGGGGGATCTATGAAAACAATACTACTTACAATAACCGCACTGTGCGCCATTTCAACCGCCACTATTTTGTTCTGGCAACCATACTCACCGCCTCCACCACCGCCTCCACAACAACTCAATGCCTCTGTGCTGTTAACCAAGTGGCAAGTCCACAAGATGCTCAATAGTTTCGAGAAGGATGATCACATGTCTGAGATGCGGGTGTTCCATTCAGTGGTAAAACAGTCAGCGGATGGTTGGAGGATCTCGTCGACTCACCTTGTAAGGACACCGACGAAATGAGTGCCTCACCAGAGACATTAATCACATTGATAACCGTCCAAGACGAACTCAATGCTGCTGGTATCAAGACCCTCAAGCGTTCCCAGATCGCTGCTGCTGTTCTTCTCAAGGAGCGCATCCGGTGTGTGGACTTGGCGAGACTCATGCAGGTCAGTAAGCAGAACTGCATGGTTACTGTTAAGTTGATGGAAAAGGATAGATTGTTAAGAGTTGAATCCATCAAAGAAACGGATGGCAGAAAAACCGCTTGGGTCATGCCTGTGCCATACCTGAAGGATGTGTTCGCTGGTATTGAAAAGAAACTTCTTGAACGTCTACCTCGCCCAATTTAAACTACACCTGTCCCCGCTGAATAGAGTCGTAGGAGATCTACGGACGAGGTTACTGTTTGACCTTCATTGATCACAGTGTTGGACACCTTATGTTAATATGAAACAAGACAAATTGAACCAGGACATGGTGGACATGGGGGTGGCTCGCTACCGTCGTAACGCCACAACCACCAAAGGTTCCCTGACTCAAGCGGGAAGACGCATCATGCGTGACGGGGTGGAGCCGGTGGTGTTAGGGCTTACGGAGTCCATTGAAAAGATCAAACCGATCCGTAACAAATCTCGCTGGCAGAAGTGCCTTGCTGAGTTGACCCTTCCCGACACACGTGCGGTGGGATTGTTAGCAGTGAAAGCAACCCTTGATGTCCTTGATGAGCCACGTAGCTACGCCTCGGTCGCAAGCAAGTTGGGTCGTGCCATTGAAGACCAGTTGCTTTCGTCAATGTTAATTCGTGAGCATGAGTTTGGGAGTCGATTGGTTAAGCGTATGCAAGACCTCGCCAAGCGTGGGACCACCCAGAGTCGTTACCTTCACAAGACTGCACGAAACGAGGAGATGGAGTGGGATGATTGGACACGCAGAGATCGCATTGGATGCGGAGCGTTGTTGTTAGAAATCGTTCACGACCGCACCGGACTCATTGCCTTCACTGAGAAAGCCCAACGCCGGCGACGAGTCTTCAAACCGATGCGTATGGTGGAGCTTTCGGAAGTCACAAGGGAATGGATCAACGACTATAACAACCACCGTGAGCTACTACTTCCATTTTGGATGCCTATGGTTGAGTCCCCGACACCGTGGGATCGCGTCTTTGGGGGAGGCTACGGGTTTGCCACGGATGACTCCAGCCCTCTACCAGCTTTACCTTTTATTCGTTGCAGTGATCGGGATGTGTTACGCCAAGCACCCGAGATGCCCGAGGTTTACAATGCGGTTAACCTAATCCAAGAGACACCCTATGCCATCAACAACCGAGTCATGGATGTCTTGGAGTGGGCATGGGACAGCGACCTAGAGATAGGACTCCCGCCTCGCCAAGATGTTCCCCTTCCTGAGTGGACCGATGCTAACTCCAACATGACGGAGGAGCAGATAAGGAACTGGCGGGATGACAAACGTGAGTTAGCTGCACACAACATGGGCCTAGCGAGTCAGCGCATACTCATCTCAAAGATCTTGATGCTTGCCCGTAAGTTTCGTGGTGAGCGTATGTTCATGCCATCATCGTGTGATTTCCGTGGTCGCATCTATCAGATACCGAGCTACCTTAACTACCAAGGCCCAGACCATTGCAGGGGATTGTTACAATTTCACAGGGGTCTTCCCATCAAGAGTGATGAGGACAAGAAGTGGTTAGGTATTCACGGAGCCAACTGTTTCGGTAACGACAAGATCGCCTTCGATGATCGCCTTGCGTGGGCCGAGGGATTCACCCGTGATGCCATACGGATTGCTAACGACCCAAAGGGTAACAGGGAGTGGGCCGAGGCAGACGAACCTTGGCAAGCATTGGCGTGGTGCTTTGAATGGGCTGACCTCCATACCAAGACCTCCAAAAACTTTCAGACATACCTTCCGTGTGCGATGGATGCGACGAACTCTGGATTGCAGTTGTTATCGTTGTTGAGCAGGGATGAACATGGATGTCACGCCACCAACGTAAGCCCTACGGATTCCCCTGAAGACATCTACCGGATGGTATCGGATCACACATTGGAAGTCCTTAGGGAGCATGCAGCCGAGGGTCGTGACTACGCTCGCCTTTGGATCGACTTCGGGATCGACCGAGTATGCGCGAAAAAATCTGTCATGTGCTTTCCTTACGGGTTGAGTGCCTACTCCAACAGGGATTATGTAGCTGACTGGTATGAAGAGACATACCGTAAACGTGGTATTGAGTGTGTCTTCGGTCGCCGTCACGTTTACCCAGCGATTAAATATCTCGGTGATCTCTTGTGGGACAGTATTGAAACTCTACTGACTCGCCCAAAGAAACTAATGGATTGGTTCCAGGAGGTAGCCCACATGTTAGCGGAGCAGGACGAGCCACTCACATGGATAGCACCGAGTGGATTCAGGGTAAGCCAAGACTACCGCAAGCAGGTCAGCCGAAAGGTTGCCACTTGGTTACACGGGTCACTCACTGCTGTTAGATTCAAAGACAGCACCGACGAACTCGACACCCGCAAGCAACGTAATGGTGCTTCTCCTAACGTAGTTCATAGTTTAGATGCGGCTGGGTTGGTGTTAACAACTAACGAAGCCCATCGTCGTGGTGTTTATGACTTCGCGATGATTCACGACAGCTTCGCCACTCATAGTAACAACTGTGATGTATTGGCATCGTCCATACGCGACTCATTCGCTGAAATGTTCTCGAAAGATATTCTTGCCAGCCTCGCTGAACAATGGCAAAACAATAGCGTTGATCCTCTACCTCCCCTACCCGAATACGGAAACTTTGATGTTAACACCCTTCGGGACTCAAAATACTTTTTCAGCTAACAATTAAAGCTGAGAGAAACACAAAAAAGAAACCACAAAAATAAAGATGAAAAACCCAAAAAGATACAAGCTGACCACCCCCGTAGGTAAAAGCGTATACCCCAAACTGGTAGAACCTGACACCAAGTTCGATGACAACGGCGTGTTCAGTTGTCGCTTGATACTGAGTGAAGAGGACTACAATGCCTTTGACGCTCATATCAGCACTTGGCTTGAGGACGAATACGAACGCCACTGCAAAGAGGCTGATGGCAAGAAGCTCAAGCGTCATGATGAACCCCCACTCAAGCAGAATAAGGACGGTGACTACGAGTTGTTTGCCAAACAAGTAGCTCGACGGGAAACCAACAAGGGAGTCTTGAACTTCTCGGTCGCTCTCTTTGACAGCACCGGTAAGAAGCTTAATGATCCTCCTAACATTGGCAGCGGGTCAAAGCTCCGTCTGTCCGTTGAGCCACACTCTTGGAACAGCCCGATGCTTGGCGTTGGATACACTCTTAGACTTCGTGCTGCTCAACTCATTGAGCTTGTTGAATACAATCCTGGTGGTGGCGAAGCCTTCGGGTTTGGTTCAGAGGATGGAGGATTTGTAAGCGAAGACCTCGGTGATGCGCTCACTGATGACAACGGTTCCGATGCCAAGGTTCCGTTCTAAATTTGAAAAGAGGTTGGCCCTTGCACTAGAACGTGCGGGGGTCAGCTTCGGCTACGAGACCGAACGAATAGGCTATCTCAAACAGCATCACTACACTCCTGACTTCGTTCTTGAGAATGGTGTTATGCTGGAGGCCAAGGGCCGGTTCCTTGCAAGCGACCGTGCCAAGCATCTGTTGGTCAAGAAGCAGCACCCTGAGATGGACATAAGGTTCGTCTTCATGCGAGCTTCTAACACCTTGACCAAACGGAGTAAGACCACCTATGGAGATTGGTGTGACAAGCACGGATTCCTTTGGTGTGAGAATAGCATCCCACGTTCTTGGTTCGACTAGGTAACCACCGCCATGTATAAACAAACACATTTGCCGTGCGATGAGTGCGGCTCAAGCGATGCATTGTGCATCAACGAAGATGATTCGACTTACTGCCACTCCTGTGGTTCCTACAAGCGGCCATCTGAAGACACGAAAATTGAAATGAAAATAAACAAACCACTACACTCTACGGATGACACGTTCCTTAACGGACGCTACTCCGACATCCCCGCCCGTCACATAACACACGACACCTGTCGCCACATGCGATATCACATTGGTGAATACAAAGGACGGTGTTGTCACATTGCTGACTACTATAACGATGATCGAAAACTGGTAGGACAGAAGCTACGCTTTGAAGGAAAGCAGTTCATGATCCTCGGTAAGATTGCTGATCGATTCTATGGACAACACTTGCACCCGATGGGGGGAAGGAAGTTAGTTGTAACTGAAGGCGAGGTTGATGCCCTGAGTGTTAGCCAGATTCAAGAGAACAAATATGCCGTGGTCTCCCTTCCTACTGGCAGTCAGTCAGCCGCTAACGTCTTTAAGAAAAACCTTCGATGGCTTGAGAAGTGGGATGAGGTTATCCTGATGTTCGACGAGGATGAACCAGGGCGTAAAGCAGTGGAGGATGTTGTTGGTATTCTTCCAGCAGGGAAAGCCAAGGTCGCCCGTCTTCCGTTGAAGGATGCCAACGAATGCTTGGCCAACAAGAGATCCAAGGATGTTATCCATGCGATCTTCCAAGCCAACCCTTGGAGACCTGATGCGATTATTTCTGGTTCTGACATCCACGAGCGTTTGGTCAACCCGAAGCATACCGAAAGCATTCCTTACCCATTCGACGGCCTAAATCAAATGACCCGAGGAATACGCAAGGGAGAGATTGTTACCTTCTGTGCGGGTAGTGGCCAAGGGAAGTCACAGATCTGTCGTATCATCTGTCATCACATCCTCACCACCACTGATAAGTCTGTGGGATACATCGCCCTTGAGGAAAGCATCGAGCGCACCGCTTTGGGTATCGTGGGATTGGAGATGGGCAAACAACTACACCTCGACCCTGAGTCAATCTATGAAGACCTAGAGTTCGATGAGGCTTACACTAACACAGTAGGCTCGGGAAGGATGTGGTTATATGACCATTGGGGAAGCCTCGATGCCGACCGTCTGTTGTCACATGTCATGCACATGGCGAAGGCGATGGATGTTGAGTATGTCGTTCTTGATCATGTCAGCATTGTTGTTAGTGGCATGCAAGATGGCGACGAACGCCGCATGATTGATAACCTTATGACCAAGCTCCGTGCGTTAGTTGAGGAGTGTGGCATTGCGTTAATCCTGGTGAGTCACCTTAAGCGTCCCTCAGATGGACGAGGACATGAAGAGGGAACCAGCACAAGTCTTGCACACCTCCGAGGTTCAGCAGCGATTGCCCAGCTATCAGACATGGTGGTGGGATTGGAGCGTAACCAACAAGACACTGAGCATAAGCACCTTACAGCAATCCGCGTTCTCAAGAACCGCTTCAGTGGTGAGACCGGAGTGTGCGACAACCTATCATTTAACCCAATCACTGGTCGCATGGCTGAGTGTAACTTTGAAGCTCTCTAATAATTATGAAAACTAAAATGCTATTCTTCGACATCGAGACCAACGCCATTGACCATTGGCCAACTCTCGGTGGATTAACAACCCTCCACTGCATCAGTGTGTTCAACGCTGAGACCAACTCCATGCGCTCCTTCAACTCCCACAAAGGGGATCTTCAAGAGGGTGTGGATTATCTTAACTCAGCGCACAACATCTGTGGTCACAACAGCATTAACTTTGATGCGCCGGCACTCCGTAAGCTGGGCTACGAGATCAAGGCCAAGGTGGTGGACACCAAGGTCATTTCTGCGGTCATCTCTACTGACCTCTATGAAAAGGATGTTAAGACGATGGGAGAGGAGTTCCCGAAGAACCTTAGAGGTCGCCACAGTCTCAAGGCATGGGGGCTTCGCTTAGGTAACCAGAAGTCAGACCACGGGGAGTCCGAGGACTGGACACAATGGAGCCAAGAGATGGAGGACTACTGCGAGCAAGACGTTCGTGTGACTGCCTCCCTCTTCAAACACTTCATGGATCAGAAGCCCTCGTCCGAGATGTTACACCTGGAGCATGACTTCGCGGAGTTGATGACCGTGCAAGAGATGAATGGTTGGCCCTTTGATATGGATGCTGCCAATGCTCTCACTGAGAAGCTCATGGCTCGACGTGCAGAGATGCGTGATGAACTCCAAGATATGTTCCCAGCTACCACCGAGGAGATGAAAACACCGAAGGGATGGAGTGTTGATGTTGACGGGAAAACCTATCAGGCAGCTACCAAGGGAGGCTTGAAGCTCGTCCTAAAGGAAGCGGGATTGAAACAGGTGTTAGCGGATAAAGCAGTTAAGACTGGTAACAAAACCAAGACCGTTCCATTCAACCCTAACAGTCGTGACCAGATAGCTGAACGCTTGATGAACATGGGGTGGAAGCCTAAAGCCTACGAAGGGAAGCGACCTAAGATTGACGAAGCTGTTCTGCGTGGCGTGGAGACACCGGAAGCGGATATGTTATTGGAGTATTTGTTAATCACCAAACGCTTGGGGCAAGTAGCCGAGGGTCGTAACGCTTGGTTAAAGATGGTGAAGGATGGACGCATACACGGTGAGGTTAACACCAACGGTGCGGTCTCCGGTAGATGCACTCACACCCGCCCTAATGTTGCCCAAGTGCCAGCAGTTCGTGCGACATACGGAACGGAATGTAGATCGTGCTTCACGGTTCCCGAAGGTAAGGTGTTGGTTGGTGCTGATGCCAGTGGCTTGGAGCTACGATGTCTTGCCCACTACCTTCACCCTTACGACAACGGATCATACGGAAGGACAATCCTGGAAGGTGACATCCACACCGCTAACCAACAAGCCGCTGGGCTTCCCACAAGGGATGAGGCTAAGAGATTCATCTATGCGTTCCTTTACGGAGGAGGTGATGAGTTGGTTGGAAACATTGTTGGTGGAGGAAGACGCGAAGGAAAACGAATCAAGGAAGCCTTCAAGCGTAAGACCCCAGCCGTGGCTCGCCTTTTGAAAAGCATCGAGCAAGCCCTCAAAGGGAAGACATGGTTGGGTGGCTTGGATGGTCGCAAGCTGCACTGTCGCTCTGCACACTCCGCATTGAATCTTTTGTTACAGTCGAGTGGAGCAGTTGTTATGAAGAAGGGGTTGGTTGTTTTTGCGCGTGACGCAAAGCTACCTTACGAACTTCACGGTAACATCCACGACGAGGTTCAGTTCTCCTGTCTAGCGGAACACGCTGATGAACTCGGTAAGTTGTTCTGTGCTTCACTCACCAAGGCTGGCGAGGAGTTGAAATTCAAATGCCGTCTTGACGGTGAATACAAGGTGGGATCTAATTGGGCTGAAACACACTAACAATTATGAGTAAGAAAATATACATCGACGGCGACATGCTTCTCTATAGGGCAGCGTTCTCAGCCGAAAAAGAAATCAAGTGGGATGATGACATCTTCACTGTTCACTCCGACTTCTCGGATCTCAAGGACTGTTTCATCATGGTCACTGACTGCATCAACGAGATTCTTATGGTGGACGAGGAGGAAGGCGACAAGGTAACAATGGTCTTCTCGGATCGCTACACCTTCCGTCACGAGATCAACCCTCTTTACAAATCCCACAGGCGCGAGAAGAGAACTCCACTTGGCCTCGGTGCTTTGAGGGACTGGGCTTGTGACACATGGGAAACCCAACACGAGCAACGCTTGGAAGCCGATGATGTCCTTGGGATTATTGGAAGCGGTGAACCAGGTTCTATTATTGTTAGTGGAGACAAAGACTTCGCGACCGTGCCGTGCATCTGGTATAACTTCCTGAAGGACGAATTACGCACCGTGACCTTGGAGGAAGCAGACAGACAGCACCTAGTCCAGACGCTCGCCGGCGATGCCACCGATGGATACTTTGGTGTTCCTCGGGTGGGTTTGAAGACCGCTGAAAAGCTCCTTGATAAAGAGGGAGTGGAATGGCAGACTGTTGTTAATGCGTATGAGAAAGCCGGAATGGGGGAGGACGAAGCGTTGCTTAATGCTCGCATGGCGTTCATCCTTCGGGAAGGTTACTACGATAAAGACACCAAGGAGATAACACTATGGACACCGTAAAAGAAACCCGCCAACAGATAATCAAAGAGGACATCGCCGTTCTTGAACAAGCCATTCTAAGGCTTAAAGCGAAACGCGCAAAACTCCTAGAGCTACTCAAAGATGAAGACTAACACCATCCATATCGAAGGAACCGCCGAGGAGCGCAAGATGATCCCTCTGTATCGGGGGTTGTTGTGTTATTTTCCTGACGCTCTCGTTGAGGTCGCCAAGCAATCCGTTAAAGGGAACCTCCAGCACCACCCAGATTCCTTGGATATATGGTGGGATAAAAGCAAGTCCCAGGATGAATTGGACGCGATGCTGCGTCATACCTTGGAGGGTGATTGGGCGGCAATGGCATGGCGAGCTTTGGCTCATCTTCAAAGGCAGTTAGATGAACAGACCCATAATAGGATTGTTAACAATGAGTGACTATATACCGCCTGTCTCTACAGACTTGATTAAGTTCTTGGACGAACGTGTTCCAAGTAAGGATTTCTCCCCTAGCGATTCGCTTCGGGAGATTGACTTTTATGGGGGTAAGCGCGAACTCGTTAACTTTCTAAAACGTCTTCACGACGACCAGCTAGCTAACCATCTAAAACCATTCCACCAAGAAGACTAAAACCATGTGCATGTCTGTTAAAACGCCAAAACCACCGGAGCCTCCTGCGAGTCCTCCACCGCCTACTGCTATAGCCGAGACGGTTAAACCAAAAGATAAACCCTCCAAAGCCCAAGGGAAACCAAGGGGTGTGGCTAGTCTTGTGAAACGCCGTCCTGTCGTTGGTGGATTGGGAATCTCCAAACAAACATCTAACTACTAAATTGTATTATGGCACTCGTATCAACAGACATCAACATCGACACCACCATACTCGGATCAGGAGCAGGTAGTGATACCTTTTTTGACGCTACCACAACACCCGCTGTTAACCCCCACAATGGCAAGACCAACGCTTTCTTGGTAGCGGGTTCCTTCAGTTCCGGTAGTTCCGTGACACTACAACACAAGATCGGTGACACATGGGTTGACGTAGGACCAGACACGACATTGACTGCCAACGGTGGTGGTTTGTTCACGAGTCCTGTTTCCAACATTCGTGTCAAAGTAAGCAACGCAGCAGGTAGTCCTAATTTTGATGTCCAAGTGATTATCAAACCTATCATCCTTTAAGAGTAGACCGGTATGCGGAAGAATAGACGGACTGACGAAAAGCTCTCCCTTCGCTTGGGGACGCTTTTCCCAACACAAGGGGTAGCCCAATCTTTGACGAGATCGTTTACTACCCGCTTCTCTCAGCGTGGTCCTGACCCTAACGCATCAGCATACATTGGTTTACTTGAAGGAGATGGTGTTAGTCTTTCGTCAGCACAGAAGACCGCGATTGACACCTTCTACGTCACAGGTAAAAATGAAGGTTGGTATTCCAGCTTGAAGCGTTTTTATCTTCCCATCTGGGGTGCAGCCGCGCCGAATGCTCGATGCCTTGTTAGCTCGACTAGCGGGACATTTGAAGGCTCATTCACCTTCGCCGCTGGATATTCTCACCCAACCGCTGCCTCTTCCTCAAACCGTTTTGACACTGGATACAAACTGCTTGATGACCTCACGATTGAGAACGGTTGTCTCATGGCCCTTGCCTACGATGCTACCTCTCCACATGACAGAGCTATTAACAACGGCAACAAAACCATCATCGGTGCTGGCGCAATAACCGCGAACAGTGTCCGAATTAATACACAAAGTAGCTCACTGCTTCCCAGAGGAACTTGGTTGGGCGCGGATGTGACGGGAGCTTTGGCGACATTCGGCTCTCACGGTGTGCTGTTAACCAACCGCAAAGACGGAGATACAACTCTCAGTAGAAGAACCGCTTCCGCATTCGACGAGAAAACAACCACAGGCGCGTTGACTGGCTCTTACAACAATAGTTTTCCAATCACTGGATTCGGGTCTGCCGCCTCCTCGACAGGGGCTGGTAGTCAACCCACAGATTCTAACGCTGGTGCGTTTGGAATTAGCGATGGATTAAATGTAACTGACCGCTCGGCCTACACTGACGCCGTCAAAACCCTTTGGGAAACCTGCTCAGGAATCACATTATGATTGGATTTATAACAACCCCCGAAATAGCCACCACCGTCATCGACGGGATTCGCGATGCTCAATTAGGTCGTGGTCAGCACTATTACTGGACTACAGGAGCGGAACCAATCTACAGCGGAGCAAGTGTTGGTGAGATGTTTATTCCCGCTGGCGACGAGGTTCTTAGCACCCCACTCCGAAATGGATTAACACCTCGCGACTTCCCTGAGTTCGACCAACTAGTGACTCTTCTTGGAGGACTAGAGGCTCGCGTTGAAATCGACCCTGACTCTTTAATTAACCCAGACCTTCCTGCTGACGAATGAACGAAACCGCCCAACAAACCTACACCCGCCTTGAGGGGGATCGTTATCAATACCTCGACCGCGCACGGGCTTGCTCCAAGCTGACCCTTCCGTATGTAATGCCCGAGGAAGGCTTTGGCCCCCACAGTAGACTTGATACTCCCTTCAGTGGTGTTGGTTCCCGTGGTGTTAACAATCTTTCATCGAAGCTGCTCTTAGCTTTGCTTCCCCCTAATGCTCCCTTCTTTCGCCTTCAGGCTGACCAGCGTAAGCTAGCCGAAGAGGAGACCCCACCGGAACTCTTGAGTGAGATCGAATCATCCCTGCAAGCCCTTGAAGGTTTGGTTATGGATGAGGTAAGCCTCGGAGCCTACCGTGTAACAATCCACGAAGCTCTTAAGCATCTCATCATCACAGGGAACGCCCTCCTTTATCTACCGGACAGCGGAGGACTCCGTGTGTTCCACCTTGATAGGTTTGTTGTTGAGAGAGACCCGATGGGGAACCTCCTTAAGACCGCCACAAAGGAAACCCTTGCATTCTCTACGCTCCCTGAAGAAGTCCAAGCGGCTCTTGTCCAAGGAGACCCCAACCTCGACACCGCCGAAAGCAAGCTCGATCTCTACACCTCATGCTGCCTGATCAAAGGATCGTGGCACATACGCCAAGACGTTAATGGGGTGAACATTCCTGGTGCTGGTGGTAAGGTTCCCAAGGATCGCAATCCGTTCATCCCCTTGCGTCTTTCTAGGATTGACGGGGAGGCCTACGGTCGTGGGTTCGTTGAGGAATACCTCGGTGACATCCAGAGTCTTGAAGCGTTGACCAGAGCGATTGTTGAAGGATCAGCCGCAGCAGCCAAGGTGTTATTCCTTGTGAACCCCAACGGTACTACCCGCGCACGGACGCTGGCTGAAAGCCCCAACGGTGCGATTGTTCAAGGGAGTGCAGCGGATGTCAGCACCTTACAGCTTGGAAAGTTCAACGACTTCCGAACGGCTCAGGTCACAGTCGAAGCCATCAAAGACCGTCTCGGTGGAGCATTCCTGCTTACATCCGGTGTGGTTCGACAGGCTGAGCGTGTTACCGCCGAGGAGATCCGAATGCTTTCACAAGAGCTAGAGACTTCCCTTGGAGGAATGTATAGCCTTCTTGCCAGTGAGATGCAGTTGCCCTTGGTGACACGAATCATGATGGTGATGCAGAAGAAGAAGACTCTGCCTAAGCTTCCTAAAGATCTCGTCAAGCCTGTGATTGTTACAGGTGTAGAGGCTCTTGGTCGTGGTAACGATCTCTCTAAGCTTGACCTGTTCCTTGCTGGTGCTGCCCAAGTGGTTGGCCCACAGGCTATTGGACAATTTGTTAATGTTGAAGACTACTTCAAAAGACGCGCTACCGCTCTCGGCATTAAGACTGACGGACTCATCAAGAGTTCTGAGCAGATGCAACAAGAGCAACAGATGGCGCAAATGCAAGCTCTCAGTGAGAAGCTCGGACCCGCTGGTATTAAAGCCTTGAACGATCAGTCGTTAGCGGGTAATATGCCGGAGGTTGAACCACCTGAATAGTAATGGAATCCGTAACATACAACGACCCAACTCCCGAGGAGAACATCTCTTTGGAGCAGCAAGCCGCAATGCAAGAGGAAGCGCAAGAACAGCGTGACCAACAGCAGCCGACACAACAACCCGAGGAAACCCCAACGGAAACACCGGAAACACCGGAACGCCCTGAGTGGCTCCCCGAGAAGTTCGATAGCCCCGAGTCTATGGCTGAAGCCTATGGACAACTGGAGCAACGCTTCCACGAAAAAAGTAACAACAACAACGAACAGTCCGAAGACAACTCGGAGGAAGCTGAAGCGACACCCGCAATGGGTGAGGTCGTGACAGCAGCATCTGACGAATACTACGAGAATGGGACGTTATCCGACTCAGCCTACCAGAGTCTTGAAGAAGCTGGATTGAGCAGGGATGTTGTTGATACATATGTCCAAGGTTTCGAGGCACTCCAATCCCAGCAAGAAGAGTCTCTTCAAGCGGAGATCGGAGGAAAAGATAACTATGAGTCTATGTCCGATTGGGCATCTACCGCTCTTACCGACCAAGAACAAACGGTCTACAACAACACCGTAGAGAGTGGAGATCGTGATGCCGCTGCGATGGCTATCCGAGGTCTCTATGCTCGCTATGTAGCTGACGGAGGAGATCCTGTAGCTCTTGTCCAAGGAGGAACTGCTGGTAACGCACTTGCGGTTCCCTTTGGTTCTAGCTACGAGATGACTCAATCAATGGCTGATCCTCGTTACGATAACGACGAAGGCTACCGTAGAAGTGTTGAAGCTCGCATTGCCGTCACCCCTTAACCCCCACAACAATATGTCTAACATTATTACCTACATCCTGGAGAACTCTACAGAACTCATCGGGATCGCTACCGCCATTGTAACAGCCGCCAGTGCTATCGCTGCTTTAACACCTACACCCCAAGATGACACTTGGGTTGGCAAGGCGTATCGCGTCGTTGACTGGCTTGCGTTGAACATCGGGCGAGCTAAAGAATAACACTTATAGCCGTGAAGCTGTCTCTACTACTCCTAAAACTACTTATATCATTCCCAAAAGTAGCAGAGGCACTTCGCGGTCTTTTAGACAGCTATGAAGAAGAGTTATACCGTCGTAGGCATAGCGACATGCGTGATGTTATTGATGACTGGGTGCGCTCCGACTCTTCGTCCGACAAGGCTCCCCGAGTTTTTCGAGAAGCTGGATCAACATCAGTTCAGTCCCGAAGAGAAAAGAACCTTGGGGGAGATACTTCACTACATCAACGACCTAGAGAACGATGCCCAGTAAACGAAAAGGATTGTCCCTTAGAAAAGAACACAAGTCCGAAAAAGGAGGACTGACTGAGAAGGGACGAAAATACTACAACCAAAAGACAGGTAGTAATCTTAAGAGACCGCAACCAGAGGGAGGACCAAGGAAGCGGTCTTTTTGTGCGCGTATGTCAGGAGCGAAAGGACCGATGAAGGACACTAAAGGTCGCCCCACAAGGAAAGCCCTAGCACTCAGACGGTGGAAGTGCTGATAATTTTTAACAATAACAACAACAACCAAAATGCCCAAAGTAGGAAAGAAGAAATACCCGTATACCGCCGAAGGAAAGCAAGCCGCCAAGAAGGATGCTAAACGCTCTGGATTGAAGCTTAAGAAGACTAAGGGTGGTTGAAAGTAGTGTTGTTATTTAATTCAAGTTCTGAATCCCACAATGGCCAAGATCTGCCCCAAAGGAATCTCATGGGCTAAACGCACGTTCGACAAGTATCCGAGTGCTTACGCTAACATGGCGGCATCAAAGTATTGCAAAGACCCGAACTACGGGAAAGGCAAGAAGAAGAAGTCGAAGTTAACAATTAAAAAGAACAAGAACCGTGGGTGAGTTAGCTAAATGGAGAAACCAGAATTGGGTCCGTATTGGAACCGATGGAAAGATCAAAGGCGAATGCGGAACCTCAAAGAACAAAAAGAACCCAGACAGATGTCTTCCATTATCGAAAGCGAGATCCCTAAGCATACCCCAACGTGCGGCAACTGCGAAGAAGAAGAAACGTGCTGGCGCGAAAGGGAAGCAATTTGTTGCCAACACCCCGAGTGCCCGTGTGAAACGGAAGAAGCAGAGCTAGGGGACATCGTTCAAATATACTTTTTAGACCACGCTCAAGACAGCGAGGATGGTCCAATTTTATGCACCGTCTATGGTTGTGTTATCGACCAAGGCGATCATTACATCACAGTCGCTTCGTGGCAAACCCACATAGCTGACTTTGAAGATACAACTTTCACCATTGTTACAAGCTGCATTACTAGCTTGGTGGTGTTAAAACAACAACCGTCATCATAACGATAGACTCCGTAACGAGGCCGAAGATGAGACCCACCGAGGTGGACAATCAATAACTCTGAACCCGACCACTGGATACATCTGATTGAGGACACCCTTAAACCAAAAACAAAAATAGAAACCATATATTATGGCTAACGGAAATACTACTGCGTCCCGCTTGGGACAAATCAACGCTTCTGGCGATGTCGATGCGTTGTTCTTGAAGGTGTTCTCAGGAGAAATCCTGACCACCTTTGAAGAGATGAATGTTATGAAGGGTCTTCACACGATCCGCACCATCTCTAACGGAAAGTCTGCACAGTTCCCTGTAACTGGAATTGCGACTGCTAAATACCACACTGCTGGAGAAAACATTGCTGACGCTGGAAACAGCTACCTCAGTTCTGTTAAACACGCTGAGAAGGTCATCACGATTGATGATGTTCTCCTTGCGTCCTCCTTCATTGCTAACATCGATGAACTAAAAACACATTACGACGTTCGAAGCATATACGCCAAAGAGTTGGGTAAGGCTCTTGCCAAGCGTTTCGATGTTGCGACCATGAAGACTCTTGTCGCTGCTGCTCGTTCTGCTACCACTATTAGTGGAGGCAAAGCTGGTATCGCTATCGACGGAGGAGAGGCTGCTGACTTCAGTGCTGCTGTCATCCAAGAGAAGCTCTTTGAGGCTGCTCAGAAGTTGGATGAGAACGACATCCCGAACGATGGACAGCGTTACGCTATCTTGAAGCCTGGTGATTACTACAAACTTCTCCAGTCTGACCAAGAGGTAATCAACCGTGACTTCGGTGGTCGTGGTGACGTTGCTACTGGATCGCTTCCAATGGTTGCTGGTCTTCGCATCTTCAAGTCCAACCACCTTGCTGACGTTGCTGTCGCTGAGGCTGCACAGGACCAAGATGACGATACCTCTAACAACGATGTCTTCGGAGGCAGCGGAACCGGATACAACGGTGACCTCTCCAAGACCTTCATCATTGGTGGACACCCGTCTGCTGTCGGAACTGTCAAGCTTCTTGACCTTGCGACCGAGAGTGATTACAAACTTGAGCTTCAAGGAACCCTGTTCGTTGCTAAATATGCAATGGGCCACGGTGTTCTTCGCCCTGAAGCTTCGTTTGAAATCAAGGACGCTGATTAATCCCACCCCAAGGTTTTCATCCCTGTCCCCTTCGGGGGATGGGGGTGTTACCTTCCCTTTCCTTTTTCTTTTATAATAACAACAACTATGGCTACCCTGACTTCTGAACTTAATGCGGTTAACACCATGCTGGGATACATCGCGGAATCTCCTGTTAACTCCATTGCAGACACAACTGCCCTGCCCCCGTCAGCGGCGCTAGCTAAAGGTATTCTTGATGAAGTCTCTCGTGAGGTTCAACAAGAAGGGTGGCATTTCAACACAGCTAAGGACTACAAACTTGAGGCTAACTCATCCAACGAGATTGTGTTACCTGATAACGTCCTCCAAGTAGATGCTGTAGACAACACACACGATGTAGTCCAACGAGGAAACAAACTGTTCAACCGTAAGGACTACACAACGACTTTCACCATCGATGAGATCAAGGTAGACATTACCTTCCTTCTCGACTTCACTGAGCTTCCCGAACAGGCTCGCCGTTACATCACACTCAAGGCATCCCGTATGTTCTCCAACAGGATTGTTGGTTCGCGGGAGATTGAAGCACTTATCTATCGGGACGAGATCATGGCTAAATCAGCTATGGAAGAAGCCGAAGGAACCAACTCAGACCGCACCATCTTTGACAACTTTGACACCGCAGGACGCATCGGGATTAACCGTAGAACAGACCTTGCGTAATCACTAACATGGCTAACATAACCACATCCGTCCCTAACTTGATTCAAGGAGTAAGCCAACAGTCTCCTCGGGTCAGGATTCCTGGTCAATGCGAGGATCAGCTTAATGCTCTTCCTACAGTCACCAAGGGACTCACCAAGCGTCCACCTGCGCGGCTTATCAAGAATCTGAACGATGCGAACGTCTTTAACAAAGGCGACATGATTCACTTCATTGAGCGCAGTGCGACCGAACGGTATGTGGTTGTTATTGAACACAGGAGCCAGAGCGACCGACAAGGTGTTCTTAGGGCTTTCAATGTGGACACAGGAGATGAGGCAACGATCAACACTGTTACTGGTGGTTATAACATCAATAACAATTACCTCCAACTGAAAGCAACGGATGACACTCTTTTCCCTGCGTCAGACTCCCACAAGCTGCTTAAGGCTCGCACCCTTGGAGACAGCACGTTCATTCTTAACACCACCAAGACTGTTGCGAAAGGCACGGAGAAGTCCGAAGCTCTCGACAAGTCACGCGCATTGGTGTTCATCAAGCAAGGTGACTTTGGTAAGAAGTATGGTCTTAAGTTCCGTGAAGTGGGACGTTTTACTGGTTCGGGCGCAACCTTCACGCTGACTTGGGAAGCGGTTGACATCAAAGGGTTTTTTACAGCTAATCTTCAAAATCGTTCCTACCGCTTGAAGTCTGTTGAGGTTGCTTCTGGAGGCACAGGTTACGCAGATGATGACACACCTACTTTGGATTTTGCTGGTGTTGATTGGCAAGTCCGTCCTGAGATTGTTACCACTATTCAAGGTGGTTCGGTTACTAGCGTAGAGTTGGTTCATCCAGGACAGACTATTTATTATTACACCAACTTAATAGACCCCACGGCTCCAGAGACCCAACCTCACAAGACACTCTCTGAGTTTCCTAGTTCTTCTAGCTCTTCGGCTCCTTATGAGGAAGTATCTATTGTTACTGAGACCGCGACTGGAACTGGAAGCGCGAAAGAACAAGTAGCTGATTCTACGTCCATAGCGCGAGAACTATACCTCGCTCTTACTAACCAAAGTCAAACGGGAAATTACACGCAAGCAGACACAAACAACGCAGCCGTAACCTCGAAATACTCATTCACCCTTAAGGACGGTTCAATCATCATAAACCGCAATGACGGCAAGGACTTCTTTGTGGAAGCCTTCGACGGTCTCAACGGATCTGGATTAGGACTCGTCCATAAAGAAGTTGATGCCCTCAGTGACCTTCCGGTTCGCGCACCTGATGGATTCCGTGTGGCAGTCCGAGGGGACGCTGATGCTAACGAAGATGACTACTACCTTAGATTTGAGAGTAACGATGGACAAGCATTTGGAGAAGGTGGATGGGTTGAAGACGTAGGCCCCGACCTTGAAGTGGCCTTTGACGCTAACACCCTGCCTTTACAACTGGTCAACACCGCTCTTAACACCTTCACACTCAACACTACCTCATGGTTACGCCGGAAAGCTGGCGACGATGAGACCAACCCTTTCCCGTCCTTTGTTGGCAAGACGATCAACAACATGGTCTTCTTCAAGAACCGCTTTGGGTTCATCTTCCAGGATGTCATCGTGTTGTCTGAGGCTGCTGAACTGTTCAACTTCTTTAGGACCACCGTAAGGACTCTTCTGGATACCGCTCCGATTGACATAACATCTGCCACCGCTAACGTGACTGACCTCCGTAGCAGTATTGCTTTTCAAGAGAATTTGTTATTGTTTGGTAACCGTGGTCAGTTCGTCTTGAAGGGCGACCCGTTGACCAACGACACGGTAACACTCAATGCCATCACGAACTACAACTCGGACACCACCTCAGACCCGCTTGCAGTAGGATCGTATGTTTACTTTCCGTATGAGCGTGGAGAGTTCCTTGGAGTCCAAGAGTATAGCCTTAACGCCACCACGGATGTATATGACTCCGATGAGATCACCACACAGATCCCTGCGTATATTCCTAAAGGGGATGTGTTATTTTCTGCTGGAACATCCTCAGAGGAACTCTTGGCGTTTGCCACAGGAGGCAAGGACATCTACCTTTACAAATACTTCTTTAATGGACGAGAGAAAGTCCTGAGTTCATGGGGCAAGCTAACGATGTCATTTGATGTCATTGGGATGCACTTCATGAAGAGTTCGTTGTTCTGTGTAGGCGACAAGGCCGGACAGTCAGTGATCTCTGAGATTAAGTTTGAAGAGCTACGCTTGGAGAGCGACACCACAGGAGGCTTTACGATTCACCTTGATCTCCTCAAGAAGCACACCTTCACGCAGAGCGTTGTTACTGACGCAGTGAACATCACCATTGACCTCGGGTTCGTTCCAGAGAATGGAGATGTAGTTGAGGTGTATGACTTGGATGGAAGGAAACTGAACATTGTTTCAATTAACAACAACACCGCCACCATCCAGGGCTTCTACAAGACATGCTTCTCGGGTCTTAAATACAACATGGAATGCACCTTGAGTGAGCCTGTGTTCAAACAAGGAAACCCTCCGACATCCTCGGGCCTCGCTCGGTTGATCCTTCGGAATGGCACGTTGTTCTTTTCCGAGGCTTCAGCGTTCCAACTAGAGGTAACACCACGCGCCCGTGACAAGAGAATCTATTCATATAGTCCCTTTAACATCAACGTAGACGCGATGGGGTCACGAGCTTCCGAAGAAGGTAAGTTTAGGTTTTCCATCTATACAGCAGCACCTGAGTCTGTTATTAAGATTGTAAACTCAAGTGCCTTTACCGCCAACTTCCAGTCCTGTGAATACGAAGCCAACGTCCACACCCGTTCAACTAGAATATAACAACGTCTACATCCGTTCTGCACTCCCAAGTGACATCGAGGACGTAGGCGATAACATGCGGGAGATTGACAAGCTGGAGTGTTTGTTAAGCTCAGGGACTCGCCCTAGAGACGCTATACGACACGGACTTGCTAATGATTACCATACGTGGTCTATCTGCTCCAACAAAACCAAGAAGCCTTTGGCTTGCTTCGGGGTTGGCCCGTTGATGCCTAATGAAACCAATTACATCTGGTTGCTTTGCACGGATGACTTGATCAAAGAATCAGGGAAGGAGTTCGCCAAAGCCAGCAAAGCGTGGGTTAAGTTTATTGTTAACCACTACCAACTTCCTTGTGTCAACGAGGTCCACACCGAGAACACCCTAGCTTTACGCTGGTTGAAATGGTGTGGTGCTACTGTTGAAGAGCCAAAAGAAAACGATTTCTCCTTATTTATTATACACCCCAACGAATAACATCCCTTTATGTGTGAACCGATCTCGATCATAACTGGAATAGCAACTGCTGCCACCTCATATTCCGGTCAAAGAGCCGCTGCTAATGCCCAAGAAAAAGCTCAAGCTCAAGCCTCTGCTGCTGAACAAATCAGAGCAGGAAAAGCAAACACCGCTGTTCGTCTTAGACAGGCTCAAGAGAGCATCGCACGAGCACAACGTAAAGACGCAGCACAGATCAAAGGGATGGCTGCAAAGTCCAGCACTACACTCAGTGCTCTCACAGAGGGAGGTGTAGGTGGACGCACCTTGGATATGTTAGAGCGAGACCTCGCAGCACAAGAAGCACGTTATCAGTTCTCTGAGGATCGCCAGACGAATCTCCAAGCGACCCAATCCGCATTCACCTTGGAGGAGGAAGCATCACGAACAACGATGAACCAACTTCGGATCAATCGCCCGATCCAGCAAGCAAGCCTTCTTCAATCCGGTCTTCAAGGACTCCAAACGGGGATGTCGATGTATGGTGTTACTAAAGACATGGGCGCACCAGAAGAAGTAAATAAAGCTCTCGCCGGCGATCCCGTAGGAGGATTTGGGAATGTTGACGGAACCTTTATACCTCAAGCCCCTGTTGGACCTTCAGATTATTCAATCGTTAACACTGGAGCACCTGTTGGACCTTCTGATCTTCCCCCCGTAGGCTCACCTAGATAACACACACACACACACCTACAAAAAGAACACTTTCCTATGACCCAGCAAGACGCACTACTTTCATCCTTACTTAAGAGTGAGCAACGCCGCCCTGTAGATGTTAATCTCGGACAGGTTCCCATTACTCCTACTATTGGACGCATGGGTAACTACACTGTCGTTACTCGTGAAACGCCGAGAGACAACCCTGCCTTAGAACTCTCTCGTGCGCTCTCTCAACTTCCTCAACTACTAGGACAGGCAAAGAACATAAGTGTTGCGTCAGGATTGAAACAGGCTGAAGAGATGGATCTTGAGGAGATCGAGAAGAGATTCGCAGACGGGGACACCGAGGCTGAAGGATTCATGACATGGCTCGGGGGAAACAAAGCGTTCCACGAAGCGGCTTACCAGCGTATATTTAATGCTGACATCAAACCAAGACTTCAGAAGGTTTCCAGTGAGATTGACGGGATGACTTACGCTGAGATGATGACCAAGTTTGATTCAGACGAATCCATCAAGGAGTATGCCCAGAGTCGCTTAGTTGGATCTCTAGCTCCAGGAATCCTAGATACAGTCAGGACTAACTCGTGGTTAGCCGTGAGGCATAACAGAGCGATGGAGGCGATCATTCCTAACTACGTTCAGAAAGCAGCAGCTAGCATCGATGCGCGGAAAAGGGACTTCCAAGAAAAAGAAGCTCTTGCAGCAGTGGAGACAAACTTCCTTACACAGGCTGAAACACCGATTCAAACTGAGTATATTGTCCCACAGTTTGCTAACCCAGATGACCCGCGAGTTCAAATCGAGAGAGACCTGTTCGATCAAGATGCTGCTAATAAGAGATGGGTGGACAACCTCCAATACTCTCTTGATTTCGCAACAGACAATGGGTTCGCAGGGCGTTTAGACAAGTTCCAAATCGAAGCGCAACTAATCCCAGCACTCACTGCAAAATATCGAATGCTTATTGAAGATGAAGACCACAGTGCAGCCGATCTATTCTTAGAGGCAATGGAAAGCGGGTCTCTTAACATCAACGGGAGACCAATCAATAAGTCCTCCGCTGGGATGAGGTTAATTCAAAACGCAGAAGCACTTCTTGAAGACGCGCTTGAAGCTGACGAGGGCAAAATCGACACGAAGAAGATTGACTCCCACAACAGCGATCTCCTTTCAATGATAGCTGCGGAAAAGGTAAAACCAGGTTACGATCCAGACACGTTCGCTGGTTCCTTGCAAGAAATGGAAGATGAGGTGCTTAATGACCCTACGAAGAAATGGAACGATAAAGAAAAGATCTCACTTAGTAACATCTACGCACGGGCGCGGGACGGTCTTTATGGTCGCGGTGAGATCCATGCAGAGACCTCGGACGAGAAACGAGAAGAACTAGGGGAAGAGATTCAA
>Ga0209336_10000370_pt1 | contig 23222 bp, 18 predicted proteins | sample LinPmetageLP32_FD_184042 | JGI IMG/M metagenome (GOLD analysis project Ga0209336, IMG submission 184042) | Marine viral communities from the Pacific Ocean - LP-32 (SPAdes) (version 2) | ecosystem: Environmental > Aquatic > Marine > Oceanic | place: Pacific Ocean | collected 2009-08-23
GGCGGCAGGTGTAGGTAAAACCACTTACGCCCACGTTATCGCTAATCATTTCGGCTACCCCTTACATATATTCAATGCTTCATCTAAGAAAACTAGAGGTATAGCATTTGTTGAAGAAGAGTTATTGCCCTTGACACGTTCCGGCAACTATAAACAATACATACTACTAGACGAAGCAGACCAATTAACACCCGAAGCACAGGGTGCTTTGAAGGGTGTAATAGAGAATGCCCAAGGTCTTTTCATTCTTACTTGTAATAATATCGAAAAAGTAAGTCCTTACTTACGTTCAAGATGTAGGACATTAGAGTTTAGACCGATAGAGATAGATGAAATGTTCAAGAGATTACAATATATCGCTGTATATGAGAGCGTTTCTATAACTGATGGAGAATTGCGTATGATTTGTGAAGCACATAATGGCGACTTAAGGAATGCTATCAATGCTTTGCAGGCTTACGACTCATTAGGCGAACAGAAAGGTAAAGCATTCCTACATAGTTTAATGGTAAAAGAGTTTGATAGTAAGTTTCTATTAACTCTATGTTTTCGTGAGAAAGATTTCACTAATGCTATGAAGTTGTTCGGTAAGAACGATGTAAAGCAGACCATAAGAAGCGTATTTGATTACGCAATAGAGTCCGATGCTACTAGCAACGGCAAAATGACAGTCATTGATGCGGCTATAACAGCCGAAAGGGATTTGATGAGTGGGATTGATGAAGATATTGTCAAGGGTAATTTCTTGAGAATGTTGATGCAACCGCATTCTTTATAACCGTATTAGGGACGAGACAAGAATAACTGAGGTACAAAAAATGAGTAACCAAATGCTAGAAAATATTGCTAAAACGCTGAACGTAGCGCCCGAAGTGGTGCAAAATAGGGCTGATGAAGTCCTTGTAGAACAAGGGGGTGCATGGAGAAATGCAGGCCGTTCTGATGAAGATTGTGCGGTACTCGCACTAAGAGTCGCAGGGCGACAAATCTCTTCTGAATCTGCTAGACTACGAAGAACAGGCTCGGATGTTTTTGAGGGTATGTTTATTTCTGTACCGCGACCTAAAGAGTGGGGTAAAATACTATACAATAAGATGAAGAATCAACTTATGACTGCTACTGATGATGTACGACAAGTATTGATTGACAGTGGTGCGGTTGTTGTCTTTGAAGATAACAATGATGGAACGTACACAAGATTGGCGGCAGAAATGTTCGGTATGGGTACTGAAAGTGATGTAGGTTCTCTACCAAAGCACACGATGATGCTTAATGGTAACACACATTTCTTTGTAGTATGGGATAAGAATAACCCAACATTCCCATCCGGTGATGCTAACTTCAAATACGGTGCGGCTCGACCTCAAGATGAGAGAGAAAGAACATCATTATTCTTTGGTCGAAAACAAGGTACTAATGATTCCTTAAAAATACTTAAAGTAAGTGGTAATGGTGCGGCGGCTGACAGACAATACCCGTCATTCACTCCATTAACTATACCTATGAAGGGTGGCAAAAATGATAGATGCTACTTAAACGCAGATGTCTCAGTACATACTGTTGATGCTTCTTTGGCCGACTTATTTCAAGGTGCGCCTACTGACATCATAGGTGGTCTGATTGGTGAAGAGAATCTTCTAGCCGGACTATCTGAATTAGGTACATACTACGACACATACAATGGTAAAGACGGTTGGTGGGATAGAAACTGCGCTGTTATTACCGAAGTAATACATATCGACCCAAGAGACAAAGGTGGGTATATCTTAGTTTGTGCTGATACAGACATGACATCTATGGCAGGTACGGTAGATGTATATTGTGATGAAGAAATTGACTTTGCAGTAGGAACAAAGATGCTACTACTAGGTGGGGCTTGGAGAAGTAGAGAAGGCGAAGATAGATTATCAGTCAATGGTTGGTATGCTTTCGATGTCATCCCTCAGATGGTCGAGCCTGTCGTGGAAAACGACGGGTGGGAACAATGAAGGCCGTAGGTGATTACGTTATCCTAAAGATGGCTGAGACAATCAGTACATCAGGTCTTATTACCGCAAAAGAATATGTTGTTGATAGTATAGGTTCTCTCGTACCCCTAAAAATAGGGTGCGGAGATACCGTACTGTTCAATGGTGATAAGATACAGATGACATTGGATGACGGTAGGGTTTGCCTACATTATTCTGACATCTTAGCATTTGATGGTGAGGAAGTACCTTACTATATAGGTGGAGAAGAATACTACGACCGAGACGTGCATGACGATTTTATATGAGGTATTTTTATGGAAACAATATTAACAGGAATGGAAGCAAAGAGTAAATTACTCAAAGGTGTGAACAAGGTTGCTAACGCAGTCAAGGGTACTTTAGGGGTGAATGCAAGAACGGTTATCATTCAGAACCCTAACGGTATGCCTGTCATTCTTAATGATGGTGTTACTGTTGCTAGGGCTATTAATGATGCAGACCCTTACGTACAAATGGGTATAGACTTACTTAAAGAAGTCGCTAGCGAAGCACAGGAGAAGTCGGGAGACGGTACTACTACTGCTACGCTTATAGCACAGGCTTTGTGTAATGGTTCTCTTACCTTGATAGAACAAGGTGTGAGTCCTATTGTTATTAGAGATGCTTTGGCTCACTTCTTAGAAGAAACAATACATTTCCTTAATGCGACTAAGACTGATGACTTCTCTATCGAAGATGTGGCTACTATCGCCGCTAACAATGACCCATCGTTGGGTAAATTAATAGCAGATGTAGTTGCTAAGACAGGTAGCAAAGGTACTGTTACCATAGAAAAAAGTCCTACCTTTGAAACATACACAGAAGATGTGCAGGGGTTAGAGGTTCTATCGGGCTACGCACATAATGTTATGATAAACAGCCCGAAGGCTAGGTGCATCTTAGATAATCCTATGGTTATAGTAACAACCGAAAGGATTGAGACGTTCAATGCTTTGATACCTGCTTTAGAGTTAGCAGTCAAAGACAACAAACCTATTGCTATATTCTGCACCGACTTTAATCATCAAGCGTTACAGAATCTTTTAGTCAATATAGCACAGGGTAAAATAAGTGCATTATTAGTTAAGCCATCGGGTATGCCCGACGAACAACAAGCATGGTTGGAAGATATAGCATTAGTTACTAAAAGTAATTTGTTCAAGACTTCTCTAGGAGAATCTATCACTAAACTAACTTCATTTGATGTAGGCTCATGTGATAAAATACAGGCTTCTGCTTTGACTACTATAATTACAGCGAGTGGAGAGTCGTCTGATGAATTAAATGAACACCTAGATTCTTTGGCTTCTTATGAAGAAGAAGCAACTAATGATTGGATGCAACAATATTATAACAATCGTATATCAAGATTGACTAATGGTATATCTAAGATATATGTCGGTGGTAAATCCGAGGTCGAACAACTAGAAAGAAAAGAACGTGTGGATGACGCAGTAAATGCTTGTCGTTTGGCTATGAATGGTGGTGTGGTAGCAGGTGGAGGTTCAGCACTATACTTCGCTCAAATGAGCCTAACCCCCTACCCCGAAGATGTATCAAGACACATTGGAAAATTATTTTGTCTTGGGTTAGAAGCACCCATAACTGCGATAATAGAGAACGCAGGTAATAATACAGGCGAGATACCTATAAATAAATACGGTCAATATATTTGCGGTAAAACTACTGATGTTAGAAACGCATTTGATGATGGGGTTATTGACCCCGCACAGGTAACAATTAACAGTTTAGAATCTGCGGTTAGTGTAGCGGCATTACTTCTTATGACTGATGCGGCAATACTTACTGAAAGTTTATAACCCTAGTAATGAGAGGAATATATATGAGCGCATGGGGAACACAAGCAACACCTACGACTAAAAAACAGACTGCCGAACCTGTAAATAGGTTCGATGAAGGTTATTACAAAGACCTGTTTGAGAACAATAGAACAAACTCTATTACTCATAGATGTGCATTTATTGGACACGAAAATACTGCTAAGACAGGTACGGCACTTTCTTGTTTAAGAACAGAAATTGAGGCAGGTAAGAATGTCTATATCTTTGATGTAGATAACTCCGCTAAGTCTACGGTAGACCATGTATTCCCTGACTGCCCTAACATAATAGTTTTACCTCTTCACGATGAGACAGATGATTCTATATTTGATTCTGATAACAACGTAGATTACAAAGCATTGTTAGATAAGACTTCATGGTACGTTAATATACTTGCTGAGAAAGTTAAGAATGACCCTGAATCAGTTGGTGGAGTTATCTTCGACGGTGGTTCTACATTCCTTAAATGGTGTGAACACGCTATGAGGGCATCACTACTAAGTCGTGGTGTCATTGAGACAGAAGATGGTGCATTCAATCAGAAAGAATGGAGAGAGCGTAACCGTCTTTATAGAAATGTACTAACTAGAATACACAGCCTCAACGTGGCTAAAGTTTACTTCACCTTTCACCTAAAGGCCGTATCACAATTCATGGATGACGGTACAGGTAAGAAAGTATTGATGACTGTTGGTTTCAGACCTGAATGGGAGAAAGGTACTATGAGAAAGTTTTCTCAGCAGATATTCCTATCTAGGTTTATGAAAAAGGCCGACCCTGCCGCCGGAGTAGAAGGTGATAGGACGCTCGCTGATGGTGAGTGGGTTGTACGTGCTACTGTCGAAGAGATGAAAGGTAGTAACATAGAAAGAGTCGGTACTAAGCATGACATACTCAAAGTATCTAACGGTAATGTAGAGTGGTTCGGATTACCTTTCATGGAGTGATTATATGATTACTGTTGATAGTAACTCCTTAACGTGGTTACTAACTTTGTCTCAAAGGAAACAAAATGTTTCCGGTAAAGTAATGCCACAGGTTCATTCTTTGATGATGAGAGCAGTAGGTAGTAGACTTACTGCCTGCTCTCTTGTTAAGGATGGCTTGTCGTCATTGACATTATTATCTATACCTTGTTCCGGCACAGGAGATTTTGCTATATCTGATATAGATGCTTTCTTAGGTGCTTTGAAATATCATGGTAATGCTATCACGTTAGAAATTGGTGAGGATAAAATTATCTTAAAATCATCTAACAAACAAACTACTATGACTTCATCCGATAAGGCTTTAGCGTTTCCTCATACATCTTCTAATGTTAATGAGTGGGAGGCCAAGTCTGTAAGGTTGGCTACTAAGATAGACCTACAAGATATTACTTATCAATTGAATAGTGGAGGTAAAAGAAAACCTTTCACTTCTTGGTTAGACATAGACACTACCACTTTGTATGAAGCATTTAGGTGTGATAATATGAACAACCAAAGATACAACCTATACACAGTAACTTCTGATGAGAGAGGATTATGTGTGGAAGTAGGTAAGAATCTTAAAGGTAAAACTATCTCTCAAATAGACCCACAACCACAGGCTGTTTTCGAGGCAGTTTATATGGGTGGTTTAGAGTATGTTTTTAAAGAGTTAACAGGCACAGCAAGCGTACACTTTTTTGACTTTAGACCCGAAGGACAGGGTATCAGAATGCTAATTACATTAGGTGATGGCGACTTTATTTTCCAAGCGAGTAACTTGGGGTGATTAAATGGATTTAGAAATGACAGATTTAGAATTAGGGAAAAACAAAAGAATGATTGATGGGTATGATGTATTTATTACTATCTTACCTAGTGATGCAGAACCACTGTATAGAGATTATGAGTGGCTGAATGCACAATATGTAAAGCATGGTAAAAATATGGAGACTATTGCTATTGAATGTGGCGTTACACCAATGTGTATTAATAATTGGCTACGCCGCCACAACATTGATACCCGTAGTAGGGGCGCAAGAAGGGTGAATTGATATGGTTAACTACACACAACGATGGCCTTCGTGTGAAAGATGCGGTGCAACTTTCTCTTGGGTTTTCGTGGAACATATAGACAACGCAGAAATATATGAGTGTGAACATTGTAATGACCTTAAGATGTTTAGGCATGATGTAGAATGATAGTCGAAAAGACGAATGGGAGAAATGTTCTCATAAGGGCTAGAGATAAAGACGGTAAAAGATACGAGAAAACTATTACAGGCTATTGGCCTTACTGCTACATGGAAGATGAAAATGTACCATACGTAGCGGAAGCAGTTAGAACCGAAGCAGGTTATACAGGTCTGTATGGAGAATCTTTAACTAAAGTTTATTGTTCTACCCCTCACGATGTAAGGCAACTGTCTTACGCAGGCTCAACATGGGAGGCTAACGTACCCTACACTAACAAAGTTCTTTGTGATTATATTAATGATGGTAACGAACCTATACCTAACTACAAACATAGAACTTGGTATCTCGATTGTGAATGGTCGCCAACGACAGGACACATGAGAGTTATTGTAGCCTATGATAATTTTACCGGAAAAGAATATGTATGGTTTGTTGAGGCGACGCTTGCGGAGCGAGGTTTGAAGGATGGGGAAGGTGTACCTTATTCCGAGTTAGGTGAATACAAATATGAAACTCCCGCTATGGCGTTTCCTAATGAGCGTTCTATGCTCATACACTTTATGAGAATACTAAAGAATTGCGACCCCGATATTATTACAGGGTGGTATGTAGTAGGTGCTGACATAAAACAGATAGTCGAGCGTACTAGAGCGTGTGGGCTACCCTCATATGCTCTATCTCCACTTAGGAGGTTAAGATATGAGTATGGTGATTGGGAACAACCAATAGTAGGTAGGAATTGTATAGACTTGATGCTTGCTGTTTCTAAACTATGGGAAATGAAGAATGGAAAACTACCTTCTTACAAACTAAACGATGTAGCAGAAGAAATATTAGGGGAAAAGAAAGTAGAATTAGAGAAAGGACACGACGAATCTTGGTATGAAGATAGAGATTTATACATACACTATTGTAGACAAGACGTGAGACTACTACCTAAGTTAGATGATGCAGTAAATGCCTTAGATTACTATACGGCTCTACAACACATAGTACAATGTGAGATTAAGAGTACACCATTCATAACTAAGATGTTTACTAACTTAGTTTTAAGAGATAAAGACTTTGATAGAAAGATACCTACTCAACCACAATTTTCTAAGGTGGATTATGAAGGTGCTGAGATTCTCAAGGTGGAAGCAGGGGTGTACGACAACGTAGGTATCTTAGACATACGTGCTATGTACCACTCTAATGCCGCTAAGTATAATATTAGTTGGGATAGTTTAGACCCCGAAGGTGTGGACTGTGGTAACGGCTCTAAGTTTAAACAGGGTGAGAAAGGTTTGTTAGTTAGACAAATGGAACTGATGACTACGTTTAGAAATGAGTTTAAAATGAAGATGATTATGACCGAAGGTGATGAGAAAAAGAAATGGGATTGTATGCAGTTTGCCGCTAAGACTCTAGTTGCCTCTATGTATGGTGTAGCGGGAGATGCTAAGTACGGTATGTATCATCCCGAAATAGCGGCGGCTATCACATACACTTCAAGAGAAACACTAGGGCAACTTATGGAAAATGCTAGAGAGGCAGGGTTTGATGTCATTTATGGACATACTGATTCTGTATTCTGTGTTATACCTACTCCCGAAGAAGGGTTAGAAAAGTTAGGGTTAATTAATGATAAGATGTACCCTATCGTAACCGAGTTTGAAAAGTGGTGTTCTCGTATAATAATGGTGGCTAAGAATAGATATACAGGTATGGTTACTTGGACTGATGGTGAGTATCACGAACCAAACATTTACGTTAAAGGTATTGAGATGAAACAAAGCAGAATGCCCCCTGTTATGAAAGCCGCTATGTTAGATACTATTACCGGAATATTAACTAATGAACAAGAGACTGCTGTAACTGATAGATTATCTACTATGGTGGATTCGGTAATCAAGGGAGAAACAGACCCAATAGACCTATGTATGAAGGGTAAATTAGAGAGAGATATAAGCCAATACAAAGTACTGTCCGGCTCATCAGCAGGTGCGGCTTGGGCTAACGAATATCTAGGTAAAGGATATAGAAAAGGCTCATTCTTTTTAGTTACCTTAAATGAAGATGGTAAGTATATAGCATTCGATAACCCAAAGGATGTCGAAGGTATAGAAACCGTAGGTACTAAGGTTATGGTGGATAGATTTGTCATAAAAAAAATAAAGCCATACTTTGATTTGGCAGGATGGAGTACTCAACCCATAGAGAATGCTAGGAATGGACTAGCAGATATGAGTTGGGTGTAAAGTTTATAACGGTAATACAAAGGTGAAAGAGATATGAAAGACGACGATTTAGAGATGTTTATGAAAGAAACGGTAAAGGTTATTCAGTATATGGGTAATGATGTAATGAAATTACAGATGATGTTCTATAATTTATTAGACGACATGGGTAAAATGGATAGAGTAGTCTGTCCGTCATGTAACGAAGAAGTTATCAGACCTATACTACCTAACATACCACTAGAAGATGTTTGCCCGTCATGCGGTGAAAGTTTGTTTGACAAAAACCAAATGTCTATTGACGATTGGGATAACGGAATAACAAGAGAAGAAGAGTGAAACAATGCTTTCTTCTTATAACCCTGCTGATGAAGGCTCACTAAGAGTTAGTAAGTCATCGTTTATGACATACAAAATGTGTCCTCGACAATTCTATTGGAGATACATAGCAGATATACCTACTGTACCACCAACAGAAGAAATGATTCGTGGTGTTGCCATACATAATGTTATGGAGAGAGGTTTATTAGACGGTGCAGACGTGCTGATGGAAGCGGCGAAACAAGAAGGTGTAGCAGACGATGATGGAGTTGATTCATTAAATATTCTATTACATCAGATAGCACATGACATGGGTGGATTCGAGGTAGTAGAGGCAGAAGTTAAGCATGAAGTCTACGAAGTACTGAATGGGCAACCTATTGTATGGGTCGGTCTTATAGATGGTGTACTAAAGCATCCCGAAACAGGTAAACTAATCTTAGTTGAATTAAAGACAGGTAAAATGAATATGGGTAAACTAGGTAGGACTAGAAAGGAATTAGTATATTACACTAGACTGCTAAGAAAGTTAGAAAAATACGAAGATGTATCACATTTCTTATATATCACCCCTGATTATGAATACGACGCGGAAGATAAATTATTACTAGAGGGTGCTAAGAGAGGTAAGACTATGTGGCTTGGTGCTGAGAAGGGCTTTGCTCTTTTAGAGCCGTTTAGAGAGAGGTCGTATAAAATATTTGAGGAATCATTATATGACACTATTGAGTCTCTCACATCCCAACAGTGGCCTATGAATTGGAATGATTACTTCTGTCCAATGTGGTGTGATTTTTCACTAGATTGTGAGGCGGAACTCAACGGCATTAAGGAGTGGAATATAGATGAATAAACCGGAAATTATATGTCAAACGTGCGGTAAAATGGATGCTTGGGAAGGCGAGGAAGAAGTTTGGAGAGTAACAGGAGAAGAAGGACACAAACCTGAACTCATGACTTTATTGGCTTGCTCCTGTGGTGCTACCTATACTTTTGCGGTAAAAGAAGAGTGATTATTATGCTTCTGTTTCCGAGAGAGATTGGGCTTCGCCGTTCACAATGCTTTTCTCGTAAAACTTTTGATGACTACATAGATAAAGTAAATGGTAAAGCATCTTGCTACACATCTTTGTATGCTTTTCAAAGAAAAGACCCTATTAGGCCTTGGAAATATGACGTTGAGAGCGTCATTATGGATAGAGCATGGTGGGATTTTGATATTGAGGAAGGTGGTTCTATGGATGATGTAAAGAATGATGTGGCTACGCTCATATCTCGTTTAGACGGTGATGTAAGGACTGTCTTTACAGGTAGAGGATTTCATATACATCAGATGTTTAAGCGGCCCGTAATCGGCACAAGTATTGCTAGGCATATAGACAGGTATGAGAGAAGTGTGGCTAGTGATTTGGCTACTTTAGACGGCGTAGGGCATCCACAAAAACTAACAAGAATACCCAACACATATAATACAAAAAGAAGTAAGTGGGCTGTAAATATACCTACGCTAGATTTTGTTAAAGACCCATTGAATTACGACATACCTACCACTCCTAACAGGGAGTATGATGTGTATGACCCATTTAGAGGTAGGGCTGTGGATAGCGAGTTTGATATAGTCAAATGGATTTCTAATAACCCTATACCTAAAGACCTACATAGTAATGTATTTCACGGTGAGATAACTTCTTCCGGCCAAATACCTATACCTCCGTGTATAGCCTCGGCCATGACGCATGAGAACCCTAAACACCCTGTTAGGTTGGCTTTAGGTTATCATCTAGTTGAGAATCTTAGGTTGTTTGCAGACCCAAAAACATTGAGTACAGCAGACAAAAGAAAGATAGTTGATGAAGCAGTTGCTTTTATCGAAAAATTAAATTGGAGAGATTTCAAACCTAGTATGTCTAGGATGCAATTGTTTTCTATCATAGACCATGAACAACCACCGTCTTGTTCTTGGCTATCCGCTAACGTAGGATGCAAAGGTTCTTGTTGGAGAGATGACGGTACAAGGAGAGTATAAAAATGATGAACCTAATTAGTTTAACCGAAAAAGAAATGGAAGCCTGCACTATATGTCATAACGCTTGGACACTAAAAACTTCAAGAGAAAAGTACTGTGGCGATTGTAATTCACACATCATTATATTAGAGGATGAGGTTTACCATACATTAGGATGGTAGGATGTTACTAGTAGATGATAGAGAAAACCCAAAAGTAATTAACAAGTTGTTAATGCGTATGGGTGAAAATAACGTAAAAGTATGTAGAATGGTGAGTGCTGATTATGCTATGGGTACTTGGGGTGTTGAGGCTAAAGAAATTAACGACCTTTTTCGTTCCATTCTTGGTATTGGTCGCAATAGAACTATCGTTTCTCAGTTGAGAGACTTACAGGATAACTACGACAATCCCGTACTAGTAGTTTATGGTGCAAAGTTAAAACCTTGGGTAGCCACCGGAAGGCCATCAGCAAAACAAATTGCTACCGAAATGTCTCGTATGAAAAAAGTAAATACACAATTCAAAATGACATTTCATCAAAGATTCCCTAAAATTAAATATATGGAATTGAATACTATGGATGAGTTTGTCGAATGGTTAGTAGTAAATCATACCCAACTAGGAATGGCTTTCTCTAATCACGATTCAGATACACAAAAGGCTATAAAAAAAGGAGAATTAGACCCTCGTATCGCATTTCTTTCTTCCGTAAAAGGAGTAACCCCCACTATGGCTCAAGATTTATTAGAAGAGTTTGGTAGCATACCTAAACTACTTAGGGTTAGGACTACGCAAAAAGCAGTTATGGCTGTCAAGGGTGTAGGTAGGCAAAGAGCGCAGGATATACTAGCACTAAGAGATAACTTAGAAGATGTACCATTCAAGTGAGAGTAGAAAACTTTGCAGAAGAAGAAGGTGTGTGTGCAGAAGCACGGTGCATTTTTACTTCTAAATCGTGTAATATTATTGAAGATTCATTTGCTGTGTCATTTGCTGTTGCGGGTACTCTACTTATTGTTACCTTAATATTATTACCTATTACATCCACTCCTTTCAAACTCGTAGTAGGCATTAAAATAATATTTTGTTTGTTTAACCCTCTACTTACATTTATTGTATTAGTTATATTCTTACCCGTATCTTCTAAACATTCTATGGTGACATATAATATTCCGTATTCCATAAGTGATAAAACTCCACCATGACTTACACAAGCAGAAATACTTATTCTGTTACTTAGCACATCTTTAGGTACGACAAAAGAAGTTTGTATAGATACTTCTTGATTAGAAATTGATGATGAATCACTTGCTTGTAATCCTTTACCCGCAAAAACATAACCTTCTGCTGTTCTTATAGCAGTCCCGCTTATGGGTGTTATATCAACACTCATTCCCTCTATACCTCTCATACTAGAAGGTGTAGGGGGTATAGGTGTTTGTCCTAATATACTAAACTTAGAATCTCCCGACAGCATATCATTTTGTATATTCATTCTGTTATGGTTATTAAGTATCGCAGATTTCTTTTTATTACTAAAGGTTGCTATTGATTCTTCGTTCCCATCATCCCTACCATCTTTGTTTTTTTGGGTATCATCATCTAAAGCAACATTTGAAGGGTTGTTAGGTATAGGTACGTAACCTCCTTCTCCATAAACCCCTTGACTTATTCCAGTAGAAGTTCCTTGAGTTGAAGATGAGCCACCTTGAATATTTTGATTTATTTCTGGAAATAAGAAACTCATAAAGCCTTCTGTCGCTATGGATTCATCTCTCTCTAAATTTAGGGTTACATCTTCTGTCTTTCCTGCGTTAATAGACCAATCTAATGCTTTTATTACTAAAGTTTCAGAGTTTAAACCTAAACCTGCATCGGTAAAGGAAACATAAGTAGCAGGGGTGTAAGAAACATCTCTTGTTATCAGAATCTTAGGTGCATACCATTCTGCCCTAGTGGTCTTAAACCCACCACCCATCTCGCTGTATTCTCTCATACCTAGAGGGAATATTGTATTAGTGTTTGTTGCTACCTGCGCTAAGATATTAGCGTCTGTTGGGTCGCCACATCTATGACGCAGTAAAGCCCTACAATATTCTGCGTTAAAACTAACTACCATGTTTCCTACGCTTGTATCGCTGTATGTCGAAGGTAAAGCCAACTCATAAAAACCACTATGTTTTACATTTACACTTGCTACACTTTTGTTTGTTGGGTGAATTGCCCTAGTTTCACCGACAAAAGAATAATCCGCTACGTGTATAGTAAACTCGGCAGTATCTATGGTAGCATCACTTTCTTGTGAAGCCTTCAAATCTATCCATATACGCATAGGCTCTCCATAATTGTCGCTAACAAATGGTGTGTTATTGGGTATGTGTACGATTTGTACGGCGTTAGATATAGACCCACTACCATACCAATAAAAATTGTCAGCCCAAGGAATATCACCACTTGTAGTTACGTCTTTACTTATCCCATATCTTGCATACAAATCAGTAGATGTTTTTTGGTTGCCATCTAAAGCATTTACCATGCCATTAAACAAAGCACCACCTGTACCTAATCTAGTCCAATTACATACCTTAGTATAGTCATCATCTGTACCTTCTAAGGCAACGTAAGAATCTGCTATATACCCATACCTACCCGTACCTATCATTTTGTATTGCTCGCCTTCTTCTAAAATAGGACTTGCAGTTATTTTTAAGGGTTTTTCTTTGTAAGTATTGTATTGTTTTTTGGCTAATATTTGTGCTTCTAAACTTTGTGTAACCGTAGGATATTCTAATATCTTCCATCTAGTACTATCTGTGAGATTTGTGGCCGGATAATCCACAAAACTTTTACCGTTATTATAATATACTCTCACATTAGTAATTTGTGATGTAGTAGTAGCACTCATATTACTTATTCTTATATTATTTCTTGATAAAACTTTACCACTATTATATTTAGGTCTAAACTCAAATCTGTTGTCTCTACCTATTAAGAATGAAAAACTAGTATTGAGGTTATTTTCTGTACCGACACCACTATTACTTCTTATGTTTTGAATAGTACTTAAAAATGTCTTACCTTTACTATTTACTATTGAGCCGTAACTATCATTACTACTTGTGGAATTGTAGGTTGTCATATTAGAAGTGATTGGTACGTTATTAATATCATACATTGTTCTAACGGTTGTGGGGGGTAGCCAAGTGTCCATAATAGAAGCATTCCACAATGTTCTAAACTTATCGCTCTCCCAAAAAGTACCACTGTTTTTGTTTTTGACATCTCCTTCGATGTGCATTAATAATCTTAACATATATTGACTGTGTACTGTGGCATGAACCTCCATAGAGGTTGGTTTAGTACTATCCTCTGTTAAATCGTAGTTTGTAATTATTCCGTAATCATCCCAAGTTTGGGAAGTAGAGGTATGTATATCCCAAATGTTTTGTTCTAAGGATGTTAAATCTGTGCCGGCACTTTCAGTTATGTTTTGTTCTGCCACCATAAATATTTTACCCAATTGAACGGGTACTTCGTAGGTATCACCCGCAGCCCAAGTACCGCTTACCTTCAACACGGTTTCACTAATTACTTCTATTATATATTCTCTTGTATAAACACCACTTCTTATTTTTTTAATTAACATACCTTGTTTTAAGCCCGCAGTAACATGGCCTGCACTAGCGTTAGTTATTGTTGTAAACGTATTGAAGGATTCAATAGTACTGACGATGGGATTCGAGTCTACTGAACTAGGGGAAGTGTATTTTGTACCTAGTTTATTATGCCAAGCAAAATAATAAGTTTCAGTAGTTCTATTTTCACCACTACCAAAAACAGTAATTAATTTACCTACTCCGGTGTCATCAAAATCAGTTGCGTCATCAATAGGTATTCCCTTGTCGTTTTTAATAAAACCATCACTTGCTAGTGTGGCAGTAGAAATTAATCTATATTGTGCAGGATGCCCCCCCGTTATATCTGAGGTTGTTTGATATGAAGCAGTAGCCTCGGCCCAATAATTATCTATAAGTGCAGGAAACCCTTGTCTGACTTGTACGTAGTCTCCTAAATCCGTACCTAGACCCGATACCATACCTGTTCTACCCCCATTTATATTACTATTAAGGTTAAAAAAAGGTGACGAATCAATAATTAATAAAGCACCGCCTTTAGTTTCCCAATCTTTATATTGAGAGTAGTCTTGGTCGCTACCTGTTGTAGTATAGAAATATCCTTTGGAATTACTTCCTCCGGTTATCGACATAGTAGCACTAGTAAAGGTACTAGACGTAACTAAATAATTACTCTGTACGTTTGTTATTGTATGGTAGCCATCATGGGATGCAGTACCTACTAAGTAGACTAAATCACCATTAGCAAATCCTGTAATTGGTGTTGATGCGCCGTTAATTCTTAGTTTTCCATTTCCGTCATTCTGTATAGGATTTGTAATTGCTAAGTTTTTAGGGTCAGAATAATTTACAGGTTTGGAAAATGGTTTGTTTGTAATTGGTTCGATAGTAGTATCTAAGTTCCAAATACTTATGTCTTTATTTACTTCTAAACTACCAAAAGTATCAATGTTACCGTCTGCATCAAATTGGTCTGCGTAATACATATTTATATTATAATTATCTTCTAAAGGATATTGTAACCCAAATGCCTTTTTCCTTTTAGAACCGTCTGCATCTGCTAATCCATTATTTCTCATGTCGGCCCACAATAACCAAAGATGTTTGTAATCATCACTAATATTTTGAAATTTTATTTTATTTGTCGAGCCGGAAACTGTGAAATTTATATATTTACAACCTATTAAATAATATTTATTATTAGTATTTATTTTACCTTCGTAAACAAACTTGCCTTTAAAAGCATCTACATTTCTATTTGGGATAAAAGTACTATTATCCCATATTTCTGCCACACCACTAGAAGAAGCAGCAGAGTAAGCAGCAGAAGTTATTTCTATTGTTGTTGTAGAAGGAGTGACAGAAGTGCTTATTAATAATTGATTGTCATAATTACTACCCAATTGTTCTTCTGCTATCTTACCAAATTGATACCTAAACCATAATGAGTTAGGTAAATCTCTCATCCATTTTGCGTGTATCGCTCTATGTCTAAGTGGCGCGCCTAAATCTGTGAAAAAACTACTCTCTACTCTACCATAATCTTTAGACCATTCAAATCTATCAGTCAAAGTTAACATAGTATCAAAATCAACAGGAGAAACAAAAACAGGAGTGTTTAGACCATAGGCAGAAGTGATACCACTAACACCTGTTAAAGTATTATTACTTCTATTTGTCCATGTAATAGTCCTTCTCATTAACGGTGAATTACTTCCACCCATTTCTGCTGTTCCGTTTGTAGGGAAGAGAGAAGCGTCATCCAATATAATAGCGGTTGCCCCGGAAACAGCAGCGTTTGCTAATCTAGAAACAGGTGCATAAGAACCATGTTCTGCGTACTCAAAAGGATATTCGGTAAAGGTTTGTACTACCCATAGTGGGGTGGCTGACCAATTTATACTACCTATTGATTCTATTTGTGGGCCTTGAGTGTCGTGTGTTATTCCTGTTGCGGTAACTGTGCTGTCATAATTATTAAAATACCCTACTATTTTATATACGCTTTTAACTTTATGTCTACCAATATATGCAGAACTAAGTCCTGTTGAATTATCCATAGCCTCTTTGTTAATATAGAAATAATCGTGTATATTTAAAGAAGGGTCTGCGTCATAATATACATTCATAAAATGTGGCCCTTCGTGGGAAGATATATCACTATATTTTGGGTGATTTTCTTTAAACTCTCCCCAAGCATTAGCGTGGTCTTGATAAGTGTAATCTGTTCCTGTCGATACAAAGTTAACCCACTCATCATAAGACGGTAAGGCGCTTTGTTGGTTTCCTATGTATATTATTTTTGCTGTTTCAGCAGAAAAAGACAAATCACCGGAAGCAAAGGTTAAAAGAGCGCCACTAACTGCTGTTGGTGTTATACTAGTAGCGTTATGGTTTTTACTCACTATATCTATTGCTGTTGAAGTACTTATTTCATGTGTAGCACTACTTAAATGTACCAAAGTATTTCCCGAAGCATCCTTTTGAAAGCCTAATATGTGTAACCCCTCGTAATTTTCCTCTATACTGTTAGGGCCGAAAATTTCATTTTCGTTGTTATACATTTGTATAGGTAGACCAGAGTTTTGTTGTGTTCTCTGTGTACTTGTTTCCAAATAACTACTATTTACATCAAAACCTACATCATTATTTGTAATTTTTAATTTTGATGCACCGAGATTCATTATGTCTTTAAATCCTTTAGCGTCGTATAACCAATAAGGTGTTTCTTCTGCTTCATCGTTTAAATTTTCTTGGCCTATTTCCCAAAGAGGTACTTGCTTACCTAAAAAGGATAAAGAATCTTGGGCGCTAAAGGTTAAACTTCTTTCTCTTTTTCTTTGGTCTATTTTAAAATTAGTAATATCACCCCTATACAAAGGTCTATCTATTCTATTATTTTTATCTGCAAAGAATAAAACTTCCCAATCTAAAGGAGAGGATGAAGTAAATAAATCGGTTACTGATTCTACATAATCTCCTGCGTTTAAACCAGTATCACCATTTGCCGCTCTGTCTGCCTCATCTGTTACCTTTGCAGTAAAATTACTTATACCATTAACTTGTTTATTTAGTCTAACACTTTGTATTTGTACTTCGTCACTAGTCGTAATATCATCAGTAAGATACCTTACCATGCCTACTCGGTCTAACATTAAATATGATACGTAACCAAAATTACCATTACTACTTTCTTGGCTATTAACTGTCATTTGCCAACCATATAGTGAAGAAGCAACTGTATTAGTACCTTGAGGCATAGAACCGTTTAAAACAACTCTTGTTCCGTTAACATAAACATCAAACTTACCTGTTGAATATTTCATAACAAAATCAATATCTAACCAAGCATCATCATTACTATATGATTGTAAATTAGAGCCGTCATATAAAAGACCATAAGAATCATATGCACTTATTATACCTGAAAAGGTATTACTTAAATCTAAATTGTATGTTACCGCAGGAATACCTGCGTGTCCTGCGTCAGACGTTAAAACAGTAGATGTTGGAGTAGGAAACCCTATCTCAAACTTTATACCTACCTCATCCCATTGAGAAGAACCTTCTGCAATAAAACTTCTTAAGGCTAACCTAGTGGTAAAAACATCCCTATCTAACTGTGTGTTTAATTTACCGTCATATATTATAGTTGGTATATCCTGTGAATCTGTGTGTGCTTTTCTAGTTGTTTGTACGCAAAGAAAGGGTTTTTTTGAGGGAGAAGTAACTTCAGCAAAAACCTTTGAGGGAATTACACTACTACTTTGTACTAGTTTTTCTCCCATCCAAGAACCTGTAAGATGCGCTCTTTGTGAGAAGTTTCCTGTTGTGGAAATAAACCCTGCGTTTTCAGCAGCAAAGTTAGTAGCGTCAAATCTTTTCATATCTGCTCTACCAAAAGTAGCGTCGTTGTCACCAACAGATATTATATAAGAACTATTAGTATCGTGTCCATTTACAAATCTTTGATAACCTACGTTACCTTCTGATGTACTACCACCAAATCTGTATCGGTTGGCTACGTGTCCGTCGGGGTATTGTAATTGTACTCTACCCTCCCACTCAGAAGAATTATTTCTTTTACTGTCTAATGTTAACCATTCAAACACTCCGTTGTTACGAAGATATTGGTTATCACCATCAACCCCACTAACGTGAGTAGAGTTTATTAATTTTCTATCCGCTATACTAAATCTGTATCTTGGGTTGAGAGAAGCCTCACCGTTCATAGGATTTCCAAAATGACTTACTGCTACTGAGTATGATGTATCAGAGGGTAGTTGTAAATTATCGGGAATAGCCCTAGCCCCATTAAAATCATCGTAATAGCCCGCAAGCCATACTTGATATATTTTTGTTACTTCTCTTACCACGTATTCACCTAGCCCTGTAAGATATTATAACCTCTTAAGTTAGCCCTTCCCTCTATCTCTTCTATAATCATATCTGCTACTTGAGGTACAGTCATACCGTTAAAATTGTTAGTCATAATAACTTCGGTCGTAGTAACTAATGTTTCTACCCCTTGTTGATTTACTTGTCTAATTAAATCCCCTGTTAATTTATTCCTATCAAACCCATAGAACATTTCTTCTCTAGCATTACCAAAGTTTGATATTTCATCAGTAACAGCATTATAAGTTTTACCTAAATTATTTAAATCTGCATTTTCATCTTCTAACAAATTTCTTACAGTATCACCATATTCTTCTGCGGCAATTTCTAATTGTGCGTAACTTGTTACTCCGTGTTTATTAATAAATGCCAGTAATGATTCATTAGAGTCTTTAAACTCTTTATCAATAAAGCCTTTTCTTTTTTTAATTTGTCCACTGTTTAACCAAGGTAGTTTTTTCTCAAGCCATTCATCTTTTAAACTGTCGGTTTGTTTTGATATTTCTTCAAAATATGCTTTGGCAGGTGATATATCAAAAGAATCTTCTTTAAACGCTTTGATACCCTTTGCCGACATCAACGCTCTTCTTTCTTCCATTATCCCTTCAACTTTAGTTTTAGTTAACTCTTCATTTGAACTATCTAAAGCATTTAATAATCTGTCTTGTTCTGCTAATTCTGCATTTATGTTTATAGAATCATCAAGTAATATTTCAATTACTCTACTAGTATCTAACATAGTTGACCCAAAATCTTCTGCTGTATCTGTTGCGTCTTTAGTAGATTTAGTAAGATAAGAATATGCTTCCGTTAATAGATATATAGCACCAACAACAATAGTAATTACTCCACCCTTTGCGGCTAAACTCATTTGAGCAAACTGTAATTGTTTAGTACTCACGGTTGCTTTTTTCTGTGCTAAATCTAACGCTCCTAAAGCAATCGCTTCCTGTTTCATAGCCTCTGTTAATATTTCCGTAGTTTTCGCTTGGAATATATTAGCAACAGCAGAGGACATGGCTTTATACGCTTGCGCTGCCATAGCCATTCCATTCAATATAATTCCCAATCTCATAACTTTTTCATTTTTAGTAAACATCATCATAGCAGAACCAACCGAACTCAGACCAATAGACATTTGATTAAAACCCTTTGCTCGTATTTTAACTTTTCTCTCTTCTATTTCAGTCATCAATGCAGAAGTTCTTAATTCAATTTCCTTATAACCTTCTACTTTGTAATGGAAAGTTCTGCGATTGGCTATCTTTTGCCTCATAGTTTTTTGTATTTGTGTCCTTTCCTTTAATAAATTATCTCTTGTTATTGTTGCTTCATTGTTTTGTAGTCTTTGGGCCTCAGTAAGTTGTTCTGTTGCACCTTCATATTGCCTTGTTATGCCAACAACGGGGGCTAACTCATTCTTTATCTCACCTAATCTAATGCTTAATGTTTCTAATTCACCATCAAGCCTACCGATATTAGTAACTGATTTCTTAAATTCGGTAGTGTTCAAATTTTTACCTTCATTTGCTTTTGCTCTCTTTTTTCTTTCTTCTGCAATCGCTACTTCTCTTACGGATGCTGCTAGTTGTTTTTCTAACGCTATCTCATCTATTGTATAACCGATGTCTGTCTTAGAATTATCCATACCGGCTATCTTTTCACCATTCAACGCTCTTGTTATTGCGTGTTGAGTTTGTAAAGCAATATTCATATTTTGTAATGATAATAACATATTAAAAGCAGGGCCGGCAAAAGACTCCATTGATTTTGCTAAAAAGATTGGCACTTTTATTAAAGCACCAAAAGGACTTTTAGCCAAAGCATTTATTTGTTGAACAAATACCGTTTGTCTTTCTGTAACGGCTGTTAATGTAGGTAACAACTCGTTTCCAAGAACACCTACTTGGTTTTTATATGCCGCTTCTGCTTCTTGTAGTTGGAATAATTCTGTATCTCTTCTTCTTTCTATCTCATCCATAGCAGGAAACATAGCGATTGTTGCCTCAAACTCTAGTTCTTTTACCCTATCTACGTTTTCTAATAGTTTAATAAGACGAGTATAATGCCTGTTACCGGCTACTTGTTGGGCTAAGGCAGTTTGTTCCTCACCACTCATTTCTCTATACTTTACCGCTAAGTCTTGTAGTACATCAGAAAAAGGCCTCATATTCCCTTCTGAATCTGCTACGGCTATACCTAAATCTTCAACTGCTTTTCTTGAGCCGTTAATATCAGCACCAAGCCTAGCGTACATCATACGTAAAGCACGACCACCCTTACCTTGTTCTTCACCGGCCTCAATAAGAGTAGCGGATAAAGCAGCCATACTTGCTATACTTTCATTAGTCAACTCAGCCTGTGATGCGAATTGATTCATAACGAAGGTAATCTGTTCCATCGTAGCAACCGACCTGTTTTCAACCGTGTTAAGTTGGTCGAGAACACGTATAGAATCCCTACGTATTACGTTTGCTTCTTCTTCTGCACTCATACCTTCTTCTATATTCTTAGTCATAAACTTAGTTTGTTGTTGTAAATTTACCATTCTTTGCATAGCAGCGTCAGTTTCCATATCACTTATTAAACCAAACATCATACCTATTTCTGTACCTTCTCCTAAAGAAGATGGGCCGAGTACACCACTTAATTGTGCCATTTTAGCACCTGCCAACATAGCCTCGTCAGCAGTAAAGGCATAGGCCAAACCTATGTCGGTTATCATTTCAGCCGCTTGTGCCATTTCCTTTTCGTTCATATCTAAAAACTTTTCTAATTGTATTCTTGCTTCTTCTATTTCTTCTGTTATAGGGATTACATGGTCTAAAAGTTGTGTAAATTGGTCGCCAATTTCTTCAGCCGCTTCTTGAATACCCGAAAAAGTATCTAAATACAAAGCCTCAAATACGGTTTGTTGTGCTTTGGCATCTTGAATTAATCTTCCTGCTTGGAAAGTACCTACGATGTCGAAGAAAACCCTAGACGCACCGGCACGTAAAACTAGTAAAGTAATAGCGCAGACTATTGGAAATAAACCTGTGAACATAGGAAGGATTGTCGCATCAATCATATTTAATCATCACTACTCTTGCCCTCATTAGGCACTCCGCTATCTCTCAATATGTTGAGTAGTTCGTTGTTGTTGTTTAATAGTTTGCGTTTTTCCCTTCTTTGGTCACGTCTAGCAACTGCACCCTTAGCATCTGTTTTAGACGCTTGGGTTGTCACTTCTTTAATATTATCATTTATATTTGCTGCTATTATTAAATCTAAATCCATTAAATGTCTACCGCCCTCTACATTATATTTTAACCATAAATCCGAGGGTAAAACCCCCTTGAAGGCCATACATAGAGAGGGGGCTACTCTAATAAAGTCTATAAAGGGACAGCGCCATCCTTGTCGTCGCCTCTTACAAAACTTAATATTGACATTAATTCCTCAGTAGTTAGCATATTTACATCAATATCTTCGCTTAATATACACGGGGGAATCCATACACCTATTTGCGTAGTTAATCCACCATCTAAATCTTCTATGATAGCAGAAAACTCTTCATTTTGTTCGTCTGTCCAATTTTCCGGTTCACCTGCGTGGCGCATTTTTCTAAACGCTTTACCTTGTGCAGTAGTTACTGCTAACTTTTCCATACCGGAGGCTTGTCTAACCCAAATCTTTGTTCCATCTTCTAACTCTATTTCTTTCTTCAATACAGGCATAATACCACACTCTCGCTCTCGCTAATACTATGTAAAAGGTATTCCTTTAATAAAGAATTACTCTTCTTTCTTTTCTTTTACGGGTAAAACAACTTTAGTTTTAGGTTTTTCCTCTACCTTTTTAACAACTTTAGCCTTTACTTTTAACATTGGGTATTGCTTACAATACTTCATAACTTTTCTTTTATCAGTCATAGACAAAAGTGTTTCCATCATGTGTTCCGGTATATCTCTATTTAATGAATCTATAAAATCTTTCATTTAATCACCTTAGTATGCAGAATCTTTATCAGAACCAAGCATTGTTACATTCATAGCCTTATTTGCACCACTTGCTGTTGCGTCATATAGTGCTACGAAACCAACACTCATTGTGTTTGTATCTCTTCCGCTTACGTTAGCGGTAGGTGTTTCCCATCTAATATGATAGAAATGGAAAGTAATGTGGTTTGTACCTGCTTCATCAGCAAACTTTAATACCATTGTTGGTGCGTCATCAACAGTTGAATAATCTAATCCGTCTGTTGAAACTAATGCTGAATAATCCGGCTCATCTAATGCTTGGTCGCCATAAAGTACCTTGTTAAACTCGACTGTTCCTGTAATCTCTCTTCGTTGCATCTTTGGTTGGCTACCGTATGTGCTTTGTCCTATTGCATATGCGTTATCTGTGTCGGGGTTTAGACTAATTTGGAAATCAACTGATTTAACACTTGCTGATGCCGCCGGTGCTGTACCTGTTACATCGTCAAACTTTACCTCACCGTTAGCAAAGTAAAGAGCGTCAACTGCGTCTCCTGCATAAGTAACTGTTTGTGGGTCAATTTCCACTACTGCACCTACTGCTTGGCTAGTACCTAAGTCGCCGGTAAGCGTTAAAGTATCTGTGCTTAAGCCCGACCAAGTA
>Ga0209336_10000371_pt1 | contig 23215 bp, 33 predicted proteins | sample LinPmetageLP32_FD_184042 | JGI IMG/M metagenome (GOLD analysis project Ga0209336, IMG submission 184042) | Marine viral communities from the Pacific Ocean - LP-32 (SPAdes) (version 2) | ecosystem: Environmental > Aquatic > Marine > Oceanic | place: Pacific Ocean | collected 2009-08-23
TCTACAAACGCAATTAAAACCATCGCTATAACAAGACCATACATACGGTACTATATACGATGGGGTTGTTTTGTTTCCAAATTATGTTTAAAACATTGTCAGTTGCGCTTGGTGTCGTTTCAATCGCTTACACGTTGCCTCGTAATACTCAGTATCTAATTCACACCCAGTGAAGTCAAAGCCTAAGTTGTGACACGCTATCGCTATTGAGCCGCTTCCAAGATGAGTGTCTAAAATTTTGTCCCCTTCTTTTGCGTAGTTCATTAAAAGCCATTCGTAGAGCTTTACGGGCTTTTGTGTGGGGTGTATTCTTCCAATTTGATTATTATCTATTTTTATTAAATTCGGTAATTTATCTTTTGAATACCAAGCGTATTCGATTTGACTCATAGTAGGCAAATAGACCATTTTATCCCAACAAATTAAGCCCCTACAACCAACACTCCAAAGAAAAGGAAAGTAGTTACCGCCCCAAATAATCTGATTTTTAGAAACTCTAAATAATTCTTTAAAATACTTATCTTTTGGAATTTCATTATCCCAATCGTGATTGTCCCACTTTTCAGATTGATAGTTTTTTCCCCCACCTCCGCTTGTTGTTTTTTTACCTAACCCATAAGGAGGGTCAACAATAGCAAGTTCAAAGTGATTATCTGGATAACGAGCCATTAACTCCATATTATCCTCGTTCGTTAAGTTTATCATTATTTAGGGGTGTTTGGGTGTGGTATAAAGTCCCACCGTCCTTTCTTATCGGTGTCGTCTTCAGGTAAGTCTAAATCTTTAAGTAGCCTTTTCATAAGTTGACTTTGTTCTAAACTTAAAGGTTCAAAGGGTTCGTCTTTCTTTTGTGCCCAAAGTGTCTCCCTCCTTTGTGCGCGTTCCCCCTCGTATTGTTGGAAAGCCTCCACCAGTTCGGGAAGCATAAGGCGTTCAAATTGTTTGCCGTATTTACCCGTCTTAAAATTCATCATTACGCACTTCCATTCTTCCAACTTCATCGCGGGAAACTCGTGTATCAAATGGTCTACCGCTTCTATAATATGCTCCGTTTGTCGGATAGTTTTGTTGTAGTCCAGGTAGTCAAGTGTTCCTTTGAGTAAAGCGGTTAGGGCCGTGTGAGTTTCTTTCGGGCAATGCTTAAAAGCCGATCTAACATTTGTTCCCAGTTCCCACGCTTGGGAAGGGGTTATATTAGAGCGTGTCGAGATACGCACTATACTCGTCAGTGTCAAACTTTTTATCTGTGCTTCTTTCTTTTGTAGGGAAGATTCCCTTCCATCCGTGGGCGATGGCGTATTCGATGAGTTCAATGGATTTTTCTTCATTGTTGTCTGAGATTTTGTTGAGGTGTTTTAAAGCGGCTTGTTCCGCTACTTGAGATTTGTACGCAAACTTATGCTCTACCTTCTTATAGTCCTTCCAAATACCCCAAAACTTTTGGAACCTGGAAGAATCAAAAGGCATAACCAAACCCCCTTTGTTAGTACTCTGTGTTATACTATGGTTGTTATATGGTATAGGTGAGTCATTTTTGGTTAATGCATTAGTCATTTTTGACAAATGGATACCACCAAAATCGGTTGTTCCATTTACCAAAGTGAACCACTTGGTTCTATCATAGCGTTTGTCGTTATAGTTGCCCGACATAATTGCACCGTCTTCTTCTAATTTGGTCAGTAGTCTACCTATCTTTCGGGCCGTCCAAAAGGGGAAAAGTTTACTAAAAGCCGTTTGGCTATTGTACGTCCAATACCTCTCGTCGTGGTAGTTCTTATCGTTGGCTTCGTTTTTCGCCACCCAGTAGCGGAGGTGGTGAAGCAGTATTGCCCCATCCACTCCGTACTGATTAGCGTCTTTCGTTGAAAAAGTAAAGTAGTCTATCATCCTTGCAAATAACGCTCGTGATGCATTACCTCCCAAACTATTTCTGAGGCCGTTACATTTTTATCCTTTATAATTTCGGGAGAATGTTTTAACATACCGCGCGGGTTTCTTACGATCCAAGTACGAACCGTTTCGGGGGTTACCCCTAAAGAGTCAGCCATTCGGGTCTGAGTTCCGTAGTGCTTTCCTATAAACTCTTTCAAATCTAAATCGTTTCTTTTACTCATTAGTTCTCAAATTCTTCGTTTCCAAGCGTTAGGTCTACGTTATCCAAATCCAAAGCATACTTCTTTAATTGCTTCGCTAATGCGATGGCCTGACGAATGTCTACTTTGTCAGGACTATTTTGGTTCATCTCCCACTCTAAAGCTCTACCTATGGCCCACTCATTTACTATAATATCTTGGCGGTCTGAGTAACTGCCCCCGCCCGAAGTAGACGTAGAGTTACCAGGTGTGAAGTCGGGCCTATTTAGTTTCATCTTATTGCCATAGTTGGAGGCCGTTAAAGTGTATTCTACCTCGTCGCCTTCTTTCCACCGATCTATTGTCTTTGCGGATACCTCACCTATTGAGCCATCTTCCAGTTGAATCTCGAAGGTGTACATCGTCGAGTTATCAAATTTACTTTGGTACGTGCCGTTATTTTGTACGGACTTTATTTTAGACTTTCCCATTTTATTTATTTTAAGGGTTTAACAAATTTATCTTTATTAAACAAAGATAATATCTTTATTTCTCTTTATTCTTTTTTATTCTTGCTTTTAAAGTGTTATCTATAAATTTCATATATTCTTCGAAATCCCAAGCGTCGTGGAAGTGGTAACCCTTTTCGTCCATCTCTTCTATAAAAGCGTCGAACTGGCCTTCTTCGGTAAAAGTTCTGATAAACATATTAGGCGACTTACAATCGGGCATACCCTTCGGGGTAAAAGCAAACTTAAACTTCCCAATATTATTCTCCATTATTTCTTAGTCCTTGCGTTTACTATTGAATCTTTATAGTCGGACCAAATACGCATAAACTCCGCCTCAAATTTTTCTTCGGGGGTTATTGCTTTATTGGCTATGTACTTACGCCACTCATCAAAGTTTTTACTTGGATCGCTTGGGTAGGTCGTTTTCATATTGATTCTTTTAAAGTATTTAAAACATCGTTTATACCTTTTAAGTACGCCTTGGCTTCGGCATACCTGGAGTCGGACTGTGGCGAGTTTTTATCGTCCATAAGGCGACGAAAGTAATAGCGTTCGTCTGAGGTCGCTTCGGCGACGAGACGTACAAGTTTGTCTTTTAGTTCTTTGTTCATACCGCAATATAACTGATAACATCCCTACTACCAAATTAACCTTTGCTTTTCTTTAGGTTTATTTGTGTACATTTGTAGAAACAAACAAAATATGCCACACAACCAGTCAGACCGAAAACAAATAATGATTACATTTATAGTGTTTGTAAGCGGTGTTATTTTTTTAACCTTTTTACTTTCCTTAGTATGATTACCAATTTCGAAAGGGAAACCCACGAGCTTAACGGCTACGAACTAAATAAACTTCTACCTATTATAGTACAAGGACTATCGACTAAAATAGGAAAAGAAAAAGCGATCACTAATAAGGCTATTTGTAAGGCGATGAAATCTCAAGGGTATAAACTCAACGATGCACGTCTTAGGAAGCTCATACATCACATTAGAGCGCACGACCTTATCCCTTACCTTATAGCGACGTCAAAAGGCTACTACATCGCTACAAATGGGCAAGAGGTCGAAGACTACATTAAGTCTTTGTCTGAGCGCATTAACTCTATTCAATTTGTTAAACAATCTTTAGAAAGACAATATGCTAACCCACGGATCGCTATTTAGCGGAATAGGAGGTTTTGACCTGGCTTCCGAATGGATGGGGTGGGAAAATGTATTTCATTGCGAATACGACCCATTTTGTCAAAAGGTCCTTAAACACCATTTCCCAAACTCAAAACTATACAAAGATGTCAGAACATTCGACGCGACAAATTACCTTGGACGAGTTGATATCCTCACGGGAGGGTTCCCTTGCCAACCATTCTCATCAGCGGGAAAGCGAAAAGGAACAGAAGACGAACGCCACTTGTGGCCCGAAATGCTTAGAGTCATTCGGGAGGTTTCCCCTCGTTACGTCGTGGGCGAAAACGTTCGCGGGTTACTTAATTGGTCGGGGGGATTGGTATTCGAAGAGGTGTGCGCTGACCTGGAAAATGAAGGCTACGAAGTCACACCGTATCTACTTCCAGCTTGCGGTAAAAACGCACCCCACCGAAGAGATCGAATTTGGTTTGTTGCAAACTCCAACGAGTGTAATGACAGACGAACATCCCGACAAGATGAGAGCGAGGGTAGCGAAGAACGGCTACAAAAACGGAACGAAGTACGGGAGTTTAGTCAGTCAGGTAAAGTATTCGGGGATGTTCCCGAGTGGAAAAACTTCCCAACTCAACCCCCTCTTTGTGGAGGAGATGATGGGCTTCCCCGAAAATTGGACGGTATCACCTTTCCAAAGTGGAGGAAAGATAGTATAAAGGCCTATGGCAACGCAATCGTTCCCGCCGTTGTTTTCGAAATTTTTAAGGCTATTCAAAAAATGGAAGACCTAAAGAACCAAGAAGAAGAAGTTTAGTGTATATTTACACAAGCACGAAGGAAGGATAACCTTGTGCTTTGTTTGAGTTCCCCCTTGCCGTTTAGTTTAGTCGACAAAGCTAATTAGTTTTCCAAATGGGATAACCCCAAAGGCGAACGGTAGGGGGGTTTCAAAACCCATTAAAAAAGCAAAGGAAGTTTAAGGAGTAGTTTATAGCACTCTACTTTCTTTCGCTTTCTTTTCCCCTAAAGGCATTAAGACATTTATCGCGGTATGGCCTCCTAAAACAACACCGCATCCTATCGCTTGTCTTTTAAAGTTCTTGGCATAGGCCGCCGCATAGGTAGAGGCATCTACACCACAACCTACTTGCATAGCAAAGATGCGGTATTTCCTTCCTACCAAATGTTCACAATATGCCTGAGTGTGAATATGACCGCCAACGCTTGACATTAGATCGTTTTTTGCACGGGTTCGTGCCGTGCCTCCTTCGCCGTGGGTATATTGTACGTCGTCATATACTACACGCTCAACCCAGTTCCAATCTGTACCGAGGACTTCGTTGTATGACTTTATCCACCTGGCGGGAATATCAGAGTCAAACGCGCGACGCATAATCAGACGATCATGATTGCCAATTAAAATATCCACTTTTTTATCGCATATTTTAGCGAACGCATCGCGGTATCTTGAGAGTCTTTTAATTGCTCTGTCCAGTTCTTCACCCCCTCCAAACCCGTCAGGATCGGTCGGGTGAAAGCTCGAATAATGATTATCGACGGCATCGCCAATCATTAAAATTTGATTACAATTCCACTTCTCGTAGGTGTCTACAACGAACTTTAGATAGCCGTCTAAATCAAACGGGCAATGTAAATCACCCACTACAAGTATCCTCCTTTCCTTTTTGGTTAGGTGTTGGAACGCCTTGAGCTTCTTTCCTTTTAGTCTTGGTCTAACGTCTTTCAAAGAATGATAGGCATAGTGGAACAATACCCACCACACAAAGCACCACCCCCTTCCATTCTATCTCCCCGTCCATTGATGCCAGTGCGTAGGTTACAATTAAACCCCCAAGGGTTCGTTTAGCACTCCATTTTCTTAACCCTCCCTTGTCACGAAAGATTTCCGTAAGGTCGAATTTCGATAAAAGAGCTAACGTCTTCTTCACTTGTTCCTTCCCAAAATAACCGCATTGAATACTCGTCTGATAATATCCAATATCCCATCGTCTTTGGTTGTTTCAGTTAAGGCAGTGTAAGACCCCAAAAAAGTAATAAGGGCAAGTGTCAACTCTACCCAGTTTGTAGTAAAAAATTCCATTTTATCTATTTATTAAATCGCCAAATTTATCCCGCATATTAAACGACGGGCAGTCCTTGGCTTTGTTATGATCGTTGTGACCGCTTAATTTTAATTCTCCGAAAAATACTTCTAACATCTCAAAGAGGTTTCGAAATGCTTTCTCTTGTTCTTTGGTCATTGTATCCTTAGATACAAGTACCGTTTTAGACTTTGGTTTTTCCTTATCTAAAGACTTCTTAATTTTCTTATCTACACCTCCACAATATGCCACTCCGATACTTCCGTAGTTATTGCCCCAGGTGTGCGCTCCAACCTTGTCGATATGCCTACCCCTTTCTATTGTTCCGTCTTGGTGAATAACGAAATGGTATCCGATGTCTGACCACCCCCTTTCCTTTACGTGCCACCTTCTAATCTCTGCAACCGTTAAATCGCGGTCTTTAGGTGTAGCCGTACAATGTAAAATTACCGATTTTATTTCCCTCATTTTATTCCTTTTTCTGCGAGTAGAATTTTGATGTCTTGCATCCCCACGCATAGTTCTTTTAGTAAAGTTTTTACCTCCCCTTCTTGTTTTTCAAGTGAGAAGATACGAGCTTTTATTTTCGTTACGTCGTTAGTCATTTTTATCCAAGTACCAAGGATACCGACAAAACAAGATACCCCTATTCCGATTATTTCCATTATGCATCTACCATTACGTATGAAAAATATACATCCATAGTCCAACCTCCGTTGAAAACATCTGAACACCAAATCTGAAACGGTTTGTTAGTAATTGAAAAAGTCATTGTTTCGCTATTTCCAGCAGAATTATTACCACCGAAACAAGCAGTAACAGTTCCACTTGATACACCGTTCATCCAGTCACGCGCTTCCCCCCAACGGTCATTTGTTGTAGAAGATGCGGCATCCCACCCCATTCGTAAATCATCGGATGAACTTTCGTTAGACCCTGCGTGAGTAGCTACGCAAATTACTGAAATAGGCATAACAATCTTTGATGCTTCCGCAGCTTTTAAAGTTATAGGTGTATTGTCATACTTCATAGCTAATACATTGGCATTGCTTAGAGAAACTTTTACCGTTGTAGTTCCACCACCGCCACCCGTTAGGTTAGCTACGGTTATCTTTTTTGTTTCCGCAGTTCCCGACACATCCACAATTGCAAGTACATCGTCCGAAGCTGGGGACGTTAATGCCGCTAAAGCCGTAATCTTCTTGTTTGCCATCTATATACTCTTTTAGTTTTTGTTCGTTTTTCTTAGCGGGTTTGTATTTACCCCTCTTTTTATCAATCATCTATACTTAATTCCCGCACCCGTTAAAAAGGCTTCAAGTCTTAGATCGGTAACGTTATAATCTAAGTTCATACCTTGGGTGTAGTTGCTTGTCGTAGGCGATAAATCGGCTCCCGTATTACTCGTGTACTCAGGAAACAAATCCGAGTTTTCACACAAGTAATCTATTAACCTTTCGCGGTAAAAAGTCGCCATATCTAACGCTTGGTCCATTAAAGGTTTAAGGTCGTCAAAGGTAGCCGCAGTACTCTGTTCCGAGTTCATTACTACCACCGCGTTGTTAACAAAGCGAAGGCGTAGAAAAGGCACTAACTGAACGAAAGAATACTGAACGGTAGAAGGGATAACATACGTGTCTAAAAGGGTTTCGTAGTTACCCGATACTGAACCCCCGTCTACATCAGCACATAACTTATCATATAGCTTTGTACCTAATACGGGAAGTATCCACCTTTGTTGGGCCATAAAAACATAAGGACGAATTAAATCGTCGTCTACCGATCCACCGATAGCGGTATCTCTTTTTAGTCTGTTTGCTGATACGAAAAGTGCTTGGCTCATTTTTTATTAATTATAGTATCCATTGTTAGGCATATCACGAGGTCTTCTTGCTACCTCCCTTGGGTTTGTCGGGATTCTAACCGCATCGCGCTCGTTTGGTGGAAGGTCTGTTATTAGCCTACGCGCTTCATTCACAGTGATTTTCTTGTTATCCTTTTGCAAGTACGTAACTCTTTCCCACCAGTGAAAACAATTGGGGCCTCCTTTATAAAACCAAATGTCATACGTTGCACCCCCGTCAATTCCGAAACCTGGGTTAGCACCATACCCCGCAATAATATTCTCTTTTGTGTATACCTTTCCCGCCCTTATCATATCCGAGCAAAAGTCCCTTTGAGGTTTATGCGTGTTCCTATCGGGTGCGTATTTATAACGTATTTTTATTAGTTCGTTATCTTGGTCACTTTCCCCCTTGCCATCGTTTCCCGTACTTGGTATAACTGAGGCAAATTTAAATAAGGCGTCCATAACGGGTTCGGATTCTTCACTTGCTTCACGCGTGTCAATCTTCTCGTAGTTTTTGAGTATGTCTTCTTCGTCCTCTCCTAACTCTATCAGTTTATCCGCAAACTTAATTTGGTCTTTTTGGGATACTTTACTCATACACTGGTGGCTCATCTTTTCAGAATCTACCCCCTCCTTTTCTTGCTCGCCTTCGTCAAGTGTATCTATAACGTCCAAGTCTAAGAAGTCAGCGGGTTTAGCCGTGATAAAGAATATGTCCAACTCAATGTCGTTAATAGAAAACAACTTCCCGAAAGCCTTTAAGATTATATCCTGAAAAGGAACTACTACGGTGTTATTGAATAGGCTATATGAGTCACGCAGTTCATCGGCGTTATTTCCAAACCCCGATCCCTCCGACTTAACGCCAAAGATTAAAGGACTAACCACGCGGTGTGCCGTTATAATCTTTTCACTTACGAGCTTAGAAAGGTACTCGTACATCCCGTCTGCCCCGTTTTGGGTAATGGGTGTAAATTCGGGCGCGGTTTCGTCTCCATCGTTGAACGTAATAAGGATACGTCCCGCGTTATCTGCTCCCGTAAATTTCTCAATAACCTTTTGCTCTATCACTCGACGTTCTTCGTGTGTTGGAACTCCGTTCTTAAAACTCAAAAGCATAGAAGGAAAGAACCCCCTACGAATGTTGTTTAAGTGAAATTCCGAAATCTCGCGATCCAATTCCGCGTAGTTAGTTCCACCCGCGTAGTCAGGCAAAGCGTAATAGTGAAACGAAGGTGTGTATCTTTTAATCTGTAGGCACGTAGAGGCCGTCGTACGGTCTTCGTTAGAGAAGGCTTTAATGGCCTTTTCTTTGGCTCTATTATCCGTCCAGTCCGACTTGTAATAAAACTCGCTTATTACCCCCTCAGAATCGGCTATCCCGCTTCTCATAGTGTGAACGGGTAGGTGTTTTATACAAGCGATGCGAGTTCGGGCAGTATTCCAAATTACGTTCAAGTAACACATCCCGTAAAGTTTAATATCAAAAGCCACCCTTTGTAGTAAGTCTTCGTCACTTTTGCGAAGTAAATCTTGTAGGCGTATCCATTGTTCGCGCTTCCCGTCGGACTCGTCCTTATCGGTAGCGTCTAAACCTCCTCCGTATATCATATCGGCCACGCCGTTAATTATCGCCCCGTTGGTAGAACTGGAAAGGAAAAGGTCACGTAGGTATTCCCCATACATATCGTCTAAACCATACGAGACAAACTTTTGCCCTTGCTTCTCACGAAACAAAGGTATCTCTTGATCGGCGTAGTTAATTACACTAAAGTTATCCTTCTTCATTATGGGTATATAAATTGTTCTGTGGTGGGAGAGTATTCGTTAAAGTCAGGTGTCACTTCTTCCATATTCCCCGCATAGTCTCGGACGTATGCTAAACCCGTTTCAAGCAATTTTGTCGATGCTCCAGGTACGGCAATTGGTGAGGTTTGTTCATATATGTTGTAAGTATAAAACCCCATTGGGTAGGTGTCATACTTGCCCGCAGCGTCGTAGAATTTAATTTGCCCTAAGTTAGGGCTTGTAGTTATAGCAGAAGGGAAAACGGTAAAAGTCATTTTTGTATATCTTCCATTGTTTGCCACTACACTTGTGGGGATAAAGTACAACGTATTTTGCGAACCCAAAGAAGTTAATTGTACTAAGTAATAAACACTCGCTTGTGCAATAGTTTGAACATCTGCTGCGGTTACATATATACTCTGTTCTACCGACTCTGTACTTGAAGCGTTTTGTATTTGTAGCATTGTTATTTTTACTCTAAAATGAAAAAGGGAAGATAGCGACTTGCCACCTTCCCCTTTCTTCAAAAACCATTGTTTTTATGCTGCTGTAATTGTCAAAGCTGACTCGTCTGCCAATCCATCGAAAGGATACTTCGCTGTACTTACTCCCGCTGAAGCAGGGATAATGTACAAAGGTGCTTGCTCTTTAGCCGTGAAGCTCAAGGTAAGACCATTCATTTCCGAACGTCCCGCACCCGTAGCGATAGAGTCGCCACCAGTTAGATAGCATCCGTCTGTTATCCCCATTAGGTACACGTTATCGTTTGAGTCTTGCACGAAAATCTGTGCGCGATTCTTAGATATTAGACCAAGTTGGAAAAGGTCAGCGGCTACAACTTTGTGTAGAACAACGTCAAGCGTTTGATTCCACATCACCGATCCCGTCGCCTTATCCGCTTCTACTCCCGATTTGAAAGAAGAAAGGTCAGTTACGAGGTCGTACTTGAAAACCGTTACTTCACTTCCACTTGCTATATCCCAAGTAGCGAAACCCGCCGTTGTGATAGTGTAAGAAGAAACCGTTACCGTTGCTTTTGCAAGTATGTCAGAACAATACGAAGAACAAAAGTAAATAGCTTTGAGTCCTCCAATTGCATCACGGCAATCAATGCCCCGTGCGGCAGTTATGTTACAAGCCATTTGATCTTAAATTTAAGTAAAGTTAAATCCTACAACTCCGTCAGTTGCTACTCCCGTTTGTACTCCACACGCAAAACGCATAGATACACGTACATTGTCCGAACCATCAAACTGATAAGTAGGGATTAACTGAGCAGAAATATCAGCGGTGTAGCTGTTTGCACCTACAACAAGGTTGTCAGGGTAAGTGAATACCATAGCGTCGTAAGTGTTAGTAATTCCGTGAGTTGGGTAAACTGGGTAACCAAGGTAGTTAGCACCATCAAAAGATTGGTTGTAACCTGGGCCAGTGTTTTGCGTTGCCATAGCTTGCAAGAAGAAAGCGTATGCTTCATACGATACGTAGAACCCACAACCTGGCTTTTGTAAAATACCTGGTTTGTTAGCTGCTGCCGAAAATACTACGTCCATAGCTGTAAGAATGTTGCCTGCTGTCCAAGCTGCTGCGCCCGTGTCAGCCTCTACGAAGTCTTTGCAAGCACTTGCGTCAATACCCGCTTCGTCAATCACCCCATTGTTAGAAAGGAATCCGACTCCGAATACGCCCGCCGCGTCACCTACCCATAGCTTTTCTTCAAGGTTAGTTCCAGTTCTTTCTGCTACTGCACCTAAAAGGAAGTCTGTCCAATTTACGGGAATATCGCCGTTACGTTGCATACGTCCGTTTGCGGCAATCCAAGTAGGGTACATTGTACCTCTACAAATTTCCTCCATAACAGCTAAGTCTGCTGGGTTCAATACTTGCTCTGTTAAAGCAACGTTAGACCCGTCGTTAAAATTGCAATTTGCAGCCTGAATTGTGTCTGTTGTTGCAAGTCCTGAGATTACCGTCTTTCCAACGATACCTTCAAGAAATCTACATCGCCCTTTGGCGATAGTTTCCGCACCAAGAAGGGCGGCAGTTACGTAAGGCAAAGCCAACTCACCCGCGTAGGTGTTGGCTGTTGCATCAATGTCGAAGTCGTACTTCTTGTTTAATGATAAATTCATCTGTGAGAATTGATAATGTGTAGCGCACGATCTACACCATTTAGATTAGATAAATCCTTCTGCTTGTGCTGAGCCGAAAGTTTGTTAGGTGAATGAGAAACGCCCTTTGAACCAGGTGCGCCCTCTAATTTTTCAAGTCTTTTGCTAATTGCAGCAAACGCTTCTTCTAAGATTGGGCCTAAGTCTTCCGCAGTCTCATCAACTACAACTTTAACTTCTTCTTTTCCGTTATAAATATCCGATACAACTTGTGCAATTGCATCACGTACCGCTTCGGCAATTTGAGGGAAACGCTCTGCCAATACATCACGAACTTTGTCGTAATCCATTTCTTCGCGTACATCTTCCTTTTCGTCGTCGATTCCGTCACGGTAGCCTTCTTCTTCCGCTTCAGGGATAGTTTCCATTTCTACTTCAACGGCCACTTCATCAACAGCCACTTCATCTTCTCCCAAAGAAGCAAGACGAGAGTCTTCGTTAACGACTAATTTCGTGCCGTCTTCCAATGTGTACGTTCCCGCATCTAAGGGGGTAGCGTTTCCGCTATCGTCAAGAATACGTACCTCTACACCTACGTCCCACGACTCGGCTTCGGTAACGATTACACGCCCGTCGTCTAAGCGACCTTCGGCGTAGAGCTTAGTTTTGGGCAAACCCATCACCTCGCGAATTTTTTGAATTGTTGTCATTTTGCAAAATTATTACATAGATTAATAGAACTTTTTTTTATCCGTTTATTTTCAACCATATTTACTCTTTATCATACCGCAAATCTTCTCGGCTGTTTCCTTAGAACCATACTCTGCAATTTGGTCTGCAATGCACTCGTCCCAAGGGTAAGCCTCTAAACTTTCCTTCGCACCAAATAGCGTTTGTCCGTTTAGTTGTAGGGTCGTGTATCCCGTTTGGTTGTGAAACATCTCACCCCATAGCTGGGCGTCTTGTGATCGCTTAAATAGGGGCTGCCCGTTTAGGATCGCCGAAGGCTTAACCTCGTCCAAAAGGATAGACTTTAGTTCCGCTATAATCGTTGCGTCTTCGGGGCAGTTCTTACAAAGTTTCCCTTGTTTCATCTCTACCAACTTATCCGAGAAGTAGCCTTCAATAGAAAAACCGCGTACCTCTTTGGCTTTTACCTTCTCCCAAATGTCGTAGTTGTTTACCTTAACCGATAACATCCACGTACCAATTGGAAGTTCAAACCCATATAGTGCGCTCTTGTCTTTTGTAGAGTCCTCAATTAACCAAGACTCCACCACCGTTACCCCGTCAATTTTACTATTGTGTTCTAACGTGTGTTCGTTGGTCCTTGCCTCCCGCATAAAAAGTTCCATAGCGTGGCGTACTGTTTCCTTTGAAAAAAACACATCGTATTCTTCGTCGTTATCGTCTAACCTCATTATCAACTTCTCAGGGATAAGGGCGGGGCCTATTAGAAGACGTTTGTCTTCGTCCATAGCAAAGGCCATCTTATTGTCTTTAACTGCGGATAGATATACGAAGTCGGTTTCTATTGCGGGAAACCTTACAAGACTAACTGCCTCTATTCCCGTAATTTCTTCGGACTCATCTATTAAAAGTTCTACTTGCTTTCTCATATCTGTAAAAATGTCTTTTGCTTTTTTGTTTATTTATAGCGTTGTGGCCGTTCGTATCTGTGCCGCTAATGCGTTTTGATCGGCCAACTGGCTTTGAACTACATACGCATTTATCGGGGAAATTGTCTCAGGTGATACCGCATCACGCATATCGGGGGTTAGTCCAAGCGTTGGAGCTTCTCGGTTACTTGCTGTTCCAAAACCTCCACCACCACCACCACCACCATCCGTTCCAACCCCTTCGGCAGACGCTCCCGCTTGGTTCATGATTCCTTTAATAGAAGCAAAAGAACTTAAAGCGATACCTATGGCAGTTGCAACAAAGCCAGGTGCTGCAAACAATCCCGCTGGTTGTGGCATCTTGGCCGCAGCCGATAGTCCTGTAGTTATAGCCGCTGCCATTGCTTGTCCTTGCTGTAAAAGTATAGTAGCTATTGCCATCTTTCTCTTTTTCTGTGCAAACTTCTCCTCTATTTTAAGTACTTCTTCTTCCGACTTTGCTCCATTTATGGCTGCTTGTTTTTGGGCAGTTCCAATCGCTGATAAAGAAGATAATGTTGATGCCTGAAGACTGGCCCTTGCTTGTTTAATTTTTTGGTTTGTGGCTTCTTCTTGTTCTATTTTTTTAGCGTCTACTTCGGCTTGATCGGCGGCGGCTTTATCGTCTGCCGCTTTTTTTGCTGCGGCTGCATCTTCATCGGCCTTTAGTTGTAATGCCGCTAAATCATCTATAAGTCTTTGTTCTGCGTCTTTTAGAAGTTGGTCATTTGTTCCCGCTATTTCGACACGCTTATCAAATTGTTGTTGTAGTGCTAACTCTGCGCGTTCAAATGCAGAAAGGGAAAGGGCATAGAGTTCGTCTTCCAGTTTAATTTGCGCGGCAAGTTTTGCGGCGTCTATCGCGGCTTGTTTTGCTATGGCCGCATCGTCAATGACTTTTTGGTCGTCAATAGCTTTTTGTGCATCATCTATTCTCTTTTGTTCGGCGGCGGCATCAGCGTCTTTTAAGGTTTGGATTCTATTGGATTGAGTTTCCATAAAGGCAAATCGTTCTTCTTCTAATTTAAATACTGCGGCATTTGCAGCAATTAAAGCGTCTATAGTTTCTTTAGACCGATCCCCTTCAGATACTTTGTCTTTTAAAATAGCTTGTTCTTCTCTTGCCATTTCCACACGTAAATCAAACGCGCGTTTTTCGATAACGTTTGCTTGTTTAATTAGTGCTATCCTTTCTTTGGTAGTTTTATTAGTATCCTTAGCATCTTGTAAAAGACGTTTTGTTTGCAACGAGGCCTTTGCTTGTATTTCTGCGCTACTTCTGTTTAAATTTTCTAATGCTTGTAACCTACGCTCTAACTCCATTGCCTTATCTATCGCGTCTTGCATAGAGCCTGGCAGTTTTGCCATTTCTTTGTTGTAGTTTTCAAGGGCTTTTTGCGTTCCACCAGTAAACAAACCAACAATAAATCCCCCCGCCGCTTTAAAGTATCCCGTCACTCTATCTACTACAGCACCAAGTCCCGCCATCATAACTTTAAGTTTTTTGGCTTGTTCTTCGGAAGACAAAAACGCCGCGACTAAAGCACCAACCAAAACAACAATAGCACCAATACCCGTAGAAATTAAAGCTACCTTTGTAAGTTTTAAGCCATTGATAAAACTTTTTGTTCCCTTATATGCTTTTATCATACCCGTAGCCGCGCCACCAGTAAACTTGTCGGTTAGACCAATAAGTCCTTCCATTCCACTTCCCGCATTTTTTATGCCCTGGTCTAAGGCATCTATATCTTTTGTAGCGTCTTTTGAACCCTTAACGTTAAATTTTACATCTACATTTTCAGCCATTATTTCTTGCTTTTATGCCTTGTTTTATTTTCTTAAAAAACCCTTTAAACCCCGTATCCTCAAAATATCCGTATAGGATTAAAGAGCTTTTGTCTTTGATTAATTCTTTGGTTTGTGCTATCCGTAAAACGTTGGGGATAGACTCGCCTACTTTGTTAATGTAATCTTTCATTCTTGTTCTAAATATTCCCCGTTTTCGGTTATCAAAAAGTCCCCGCCTTCGGTTAGAATTAAATTTACTAAGGTTTTAGGATACCCAAAGTCTACATAGGTTACCGCGCAATCTAAGTGCCAAGCCACAACAGAATCGGCGGGGCCAGTACACGTTATATTTACCCCTCGATTTCCTGCAAACCCCGCTTTACCCGCCGCACTTACTACGTCAACGGTGCGCGTTCCCGCGTCGGCATCGGCTTGTTTAAAGTCTAATTGTTCCCCTCCGTCGGTATTGACGGTTATTGTTCCATCTACGTTCTTAACCATAAAGGTCCAAACGTTAAAAGAAGAAGAACCATAAGAACCCGATCCACCTGACAGAACGTGTGTTTGTACACTTAACGCCCGAATCGTAAGACGGGCCATAGTATTGTAGGCTATCGGTATTCTTGAATTTGTGGCCTCTACACCCGTTGCGGTAGCGATACGCGCAGTGGTGTCTTCGCTTGTAGCATAGTACACAAAGTTTTTAAATACGGAGTTGGCTTGACTTTCTTTATTATTTCCACGTATAGAATGTTCTCCAAAGGTTGGGTTTATATTAGGCACTCCTTTACTTTTACGAGAAGAAAAACCACCCTTTCCCTTTTCATCTGCCACACCTCCTACCGTGCCGTCGTTTGGGTTGCCGTGTGGATTCCACCCCCCAAGTCCCGTAGTAGGGTCACCCGCACCGCCTCCACCGCCGCCATAGTTCCAATAGCAATTGTCATCAATCCAGTTATAGTGGTATGTATTACAACAATTTTCACTTACCACCGTGGCCCCCGTTTCGTTATCTTGAAAGCCTACTATACCACTTGGAAACCAAGCGTAAGGCGTAGCGTTACAAAGGTCGGAAGGGTCAGGCAATTGCAAGGCCCCCACGTTGTTTATTTTCTTTAAGAGTTGTACCTTGGTAGGTACGTTGGCAAAAGGTTGAAAACCGCTAATTTTAAGCACCCTATATGCGGTGTCTTCTATTACAATTTCGTCGTTGAACTCAAAGTTGTGTACATCCGATGCGGTAAGGTAAACCGAACAGTCTAAAACCCTCGCGGATTTATCGTAGTAAGAAGTAAGGAACTTTTGCCAATAACGCTTGAAGTAACCTTCCGAGCTTGGTGTAGTACCAAAGATAGGACCACCCCAACTACCAGGTGTTTGAAACTGCCAATATAACATTGGAGAATCTACCGCCATTTGATTGCCCGCATTATAAAAAGGTAAACATAAGGGGTATTTGTACGACCCCGTTTGACCTATGTAGATTTGAAAATTTAAATTTTGTAACCCGTTATGATAAAATAGTTTTGGTTTACAACTTGCAAGAGGCCCACCCGTGCCGTGTTTGTATCCTTGGTGGATAAGCAAAGTAGGGGCGTCGGTTAAAGAGCTATCGTCTTGACGCGGGACGGGGTTAACGCTAAAAGGTGAGAAGATAGATTTGTTTTCTAACGTTCCAGTCAAATAGTCCCCCGTTATATTTTGGGTATAGCTTCCAAATACACTTCCGTATGTCTCTTGGTTACTTACGTTCCTATTGTCTTCGTCTTCTAAGTCGGAATAGCTTATTAATTGCTTCTTGTATTTTGTGGTCGTAGTTATTGTCTGTTCTTGTGAAAGGTCTAATTTCTGAGTCCAGTCTTTTCGTGAGCCAAGGTCAATGTAGTCTTGCCAAGGCATAACGTTTAAAATTGTAGGCGTAGAAGTGTCCGAAATTATCGCTAAATTAAACCTTTGCACTATATCGGTAATAAAGTCCTTTTGTGAAATGTCGGGCATATTGGAAGGAATATCCGCTACTCCCGCCATACTGTTAGAACTCACTATTTTGACATAAGTACTACTTGCCATAAGGTCTACGCTATAACCTGATTCTACTACGGCTCGTGCCTGAAAGGTTATCTTTTCACCCGCCAAAGCATTAACACTCCAATAATAAGGGAAAGTATTAATTATAGCCGTACCTCCATCGTTGCCTTCATAGTATTGCCACGGGGAAGAAAACACCGTGTTTGTTGCTCCACCGATTACGTTAGGCGTTTCTACATTTACTTTAATTGATGCTCCTTGCGCTATAGACGAAGGTCCTGAGTTCCACCTTGTGACAAACACGCCCGAATACGCACCGTTATAGGGTACAATAAACTCACCCCCTACATTCCAGTCGTCTCCTGAGTCATATAAAGAGGGTGGGTTACTACCATACCCCGCGCCCGTTTGAGTAGGGAAAAGGATTTCTTGCCACGAACCCGATGCCTCCCCGAAACTTCCCCAAGTTTTAATCGTAGCACTTGCAGTATTTGCAACCTGGCTTTGGTGGGCCGTTGTTATTGCAGTAGACTCCCGATCCGTTCCGAGAGTCATATATGCTTTGGTCCAAGCGTCGGAAGTAAGGAAAGCGTTATTTGTTAAAGAAAACCCCGCCGCTTTAATTATAAGTTCAAAAAGAGCTTTGAGTTGGATAGAAGGTCTAAGGTCTTGTGGTTGTAGAAATCCCGTTTCTGACAAACCACCATAACCCATACTATCAAGCTCCAAATACAAAAAGTTATAGTCCCCGACAAGGCCGTAGTCGATAATAGGAAAGACAATAGTACCTGCCCCTACACTCCCTTCTGTTACGTCATTAGATAAGTTCCAAGAGTCAACAATATTTGTATCGTTTACATTAACGTTGTAGGTGTCTACTAAAGCGGTAGAAGAAGCGGAAATCCTAAACACGTCGATCAGTTTTTTGTCTCCTAAAGCATTATAGAAATCCGACTCAGAACCAAGCACGACAATTTCGTATACTCGGCTTTTTAAGGAACACTTGAGAAGTTGAAACGATCCCGTAATTATTGGTATGCCATCTACACGAATGTCGCAAGGCGTTTTGATATTGGGGTCAAATACGGGGTAATCCGTAGTTAGTTCCAAGTCCGTTTCTACGTTTATATTGTAAAACTGACGGAAGAACTTATTGTTGTTATTTGTAAAGGGCAACGTAAAAGTCTGACTATAGGGACTACTTCGGCCCACCAAGTCCCCTATATCCCCCACCTCATAATTTAAAGACACCTCCCCTTGATTCTGAATGTCTAATAAGAAAGGGTTTTGCGACCTTGAATTGTAACCGAATAACTCAATCATCGTACCGTAGGTCTTTGTTTGCCATATTCAAAATTGATTTGATAAGTAAACGGCCCTCCTTCGTTGAGGTTGTTTTTCCTTACCCAGTTCTTCCCCGTTATAGTTATAGGGATAGCCGAACCATTGTAGTTGAGTAGTTGCACTTTTGGGGATAACCAAAGGTTCTCTAAAAAGTCTACCTCGTCTTCGTTGAATAGATCGGTGTGAGCTACCATAGTTTGACGAGCCGTAACTTGCGTGGTGGTCAGGCCACCCTCATCGCCTCGGTATGCAAATTGTATTCCAGTAGTCGCCGTTTCCCAATTTCCCGCCACCTGGTCAAAGGTCTTGCGTTCTATATTACTCGTGGTTCTTTGGTGCTTTAAAGCGAACGCTTGATAGTCCCACGCTCCAAGTGAGTTCTGCCAAGCCAATGTTACATAGTTATATTTATTCGAGCCGTTTAAAGACCTATAAATACACGAGGCGGGTTTAACCTCAAAGCGGTAGCAAAGGGATGCCATAGTAGATACCGTAGCGTTAGAAGGTACGGTAGTGCTATCGTCCATAAAGAAGACTTCGTAGTAGGCTACCCTTCCCGCGTTAAATTGTGTAGTGAATCCCACGTCTATTTCTTGGGACGTTAGGTTCTGTGGGCCAACGCCGAAGTATTGTAACTTTTCAAAGTCGTGGTCTGAGTCAGCGGGTGCAGCTCCACCGCTTGTACTTGCCGTAAAAAACGCAGCGTCAAGAACCGAGTCACTTGAATCATATAAAGCGACATACGCACTTACTGCGGTTGAACTTATAGGGGCAGCTCCCGCCATTAATACGCCCAACGTTCTCCATTCAAAGTTTGATACCTCTTGATTAATTACGCTAACGTTAGAAGCCAAAGTAGAAGTATAGTCAGCGGAAACAATCCTATCGCTTAGAATCTTTTTTGTCGAAGCCGTAGGGAAAAACGATGCGGTATATACTCCCGCATTTGTAGAAGAATAGATACCACCCTCGTCATACGTTGGAGACATTTGCATACCCGCACTCATAATACAACTAACATACTGGTCTACCAATTGGTCGGCATAAACGGTAGGGGTTAGATCGGCAGAGGCCGCGTATTCTTCTCCGAAGTTTACTTTAATCTTTCGGAAGTTGCTACCTTCGTTTTGTGTCCAAATTTTGGTTGTGGCGTTAGAACCCAAAGTGTGTATAGTATCGTTTACAAATCCCGCAGCAGAAGTGGAAGGGTCCCCCGTAGTTATAGACAAATAGTCGGCCACTATCTTATCTATACGAAATATCCCCGCACCCGCAAGGTTGGGTAGTAGTTTTATCCTTGCTTGTAGTTCGTAGGCATAGGGTGCAGTATTGCTCTCAACGTATATATCCGCAATAAACTTATATTTGTGGTTAGAACCTGGGTAGTTGGAAGAAGTAACTACAAAGGTTATAGGTTCGAAGGCCCCGTGTACATATCCCGTACTCGGTCCGTATTCATTCGTCATACTCATTTTACGTCTAAGTTTTTGTTATCTGATAGGCTCATTCTTATTGCGTTTGCTACGTCTTTTACCATTGCCATTTTTACCCACTTCATAGCTTTTGGTTTTAAGCGTTTTAACGTATCGGAAATAAAGAAGGTAGGCTTTAACCCTCGGTTATAGATGGCTCTTGATATTAGAAAGACCAAAGACTTACGGGGTGTAAATCTTCCTTGCGCATCGCGTGTTCCATCTATGCTCTTTTGTACTACCCATTTATCTATCGCCCCACGTAAACCCCTTGGACCTTTTCCACTTCCAAATTGAAAAGGCGACTCCGATTGTCTTGAAAATATGTTTCTACTTGCACCTTGCACCCCTTTATCTACAAACTCCCAGTAGTGAACTTGTGGGGTAATCTCTACAAAGTACCCGCCTTTATCTTCTCCAACAATTAAAGGCATAGAATTGTATAACGCACCCGTGTTTACCTTGTCTTGCATACGTAAAGAGATACGTGCGTTTTTACGCCACATCTTACCTATCTTATTAAGTGTCTTGGTTAGGTTTGTAAGCGGATATTCTACCCCTCCTATTTCCATTGTAAGTTTGGCCATTAGCTATATGGTGCTATGCAAAGGTTGTTTGAATTTGAAACTTCCAAAGAAAGCGATCCACTCCACCCCGTTAACTCGTTATCGAAGCGCACGGTGAAAGGTGTACACGTTAGAGGTAGTTCAGCTTTGTAGTCATCGTCTACCGTCGTGTTGGTATTTGCCAAAGATTGTATGAACATATCTAAGACATCGTGGAGAATCTGCAAGGTGTCACTATAAACCTGGTTACGGTCTGTTAGGTCGGGTTTAATCATATCGGCTACGAGAAGTTCGAGGTCGTAGGATAGTATGCCATTATCAATACTTACCCCTAAAATTTCGCAATATAGGAAGGGGTATTGTGTTTGGTCTAACTTACCTATGTCTACTTCGTCTAAAGGCCCCGCGTGGAAATGTTGAAGTATTAAGTGCTTGTCGGCTATGGCCTGAAGCGTGTCTACTATTTGTACGTATGATTTCATCTGTATTGTTCTACGTCGGGGGATTTGTTTTGTCTTCCCTTGTCTTGTTCATATGATAGATATGTAAAGGCCGATTCTATTTCTATTTCTGTGGCTGCTTCTATTTTTAAGGGGTCACCCCCCGCAAGGGAATGAATGATAACATACCACCCCCACTTCTCCGACATTATGTTTCCTTCACCTCCACCACTAAAGAGTTGGCTGAATCGCTTGTTAAGGTCACGCCTATAGACAAAAAAAAATTGACGGCCCCAAGTACGATGTCCATCTTTAAATTGTCCCAGTAGTTGGGGAAGACGTCCCCCTTGTATTTCTCTATCGTGTAGAAATCTCCCCCCTCTGTTTTGATCGGTCGATATAGGATACTTAGAATCTCGTTTAGGTTATCAAAGAACCCACCCCCGCAGTACGTTTCTAAATCGGCAAACTCGCCCACCGTTAACTTGGATAGGTTCGGATGGAAGCCGTACTTCTTACCCTTATATTTTATCTTTGTACATAGCTCTTGGTTGTTCTCGTCGGCGTTATTAAGCCGAGAAATTATCTTGCCTATCTTCTCCAATTCTACAACGGTTAGAGTCGCTACTTGTTCTTTGGATAGGTCACACATAATAGATACGCTTTCTATTATCCACTCGGTAGAGTCTTCTTTAAATTCTATATCTGCAAGAAGTTTATACTGCTTGACGGTTATGTCAGCCAGTGAGTCGGGTACGGTTATTTTCATTTTTTGGGAAGATTGGGAAGATTGGGAAAGTTTACGGTATTTGCGGTTTAAAAGGTGGTATGTACGGGTTTACGTAAAACGTGCGTATGTTTAAGATATGTAATATTTTCCACTATAAGACGTTCCGATACGATTAATGCAAACGTATCTAACTGCGTCAATAAGGTGATTGTTTTTATCTAAGGGTTTACTAAGTTGGACTCCGTTGCGGTCTACCTCCCATCGGTAGTTCCTAAATTCCTTTTGTGCGTTTACGGAGTCTTTAAGGATATAAAGTTTGTGGCGTTTCATTATGTCGATACCTAACCGCACGGAGTCAGGCCCTTTCTTGGAAGGCTTTACGTTATGCCCTCGTCTGTGTAGTTCTTCTATCGACTTGGGTTCGGCACTATCGCAAATTATAGGCGTACGTTCCAGGTTGAGTTTGGCAAGTTCCTGACTTATGTCGCGGTTCGTCATTCCCGTTTTGTAAAGGTGTTCTTGAATGTACAAAGAATAGTCCTCGCGCCAAACAGAAACGAGCGCGGTGGGATCGTTGGTGAACCCCCAGTCCATTCCATAGGCTACGAGCTTGGCCCGTTCGGGTATAGCGTCTATCATTTGCCATTGTGGAAATATAGCGGCGGTATTTACGCCACGTTCCCCAAGTCCATAAATACGCCAAAAGTTTTCGTCTGTTTCTTTAAAGCGTTCTATCTCGTCTATAACGGATTGTTCTAAGAAGGGATTGTCGAGGTAGGTAGTTTGGAAGAAGTCCACATCTTCGCGCTCTAAGACGTGTTCGTAAATCCAATGGTGCTCGTCCGAAGGGTTGTAATCTATAAGGATTTTTCCAGTCGTTCTAAGTAGGAGTTGCCTCCAATCTTCGAGGCTGATTTCATTACATTCGTTGACGTACAAAAGCGTTCTTTTACGGCCACGTAATTTGGCGGGCATATCGCAACTTATAAACTCTATAAGGTTGCCGAATAGGTTATAGGTAGCGTTACTTTTATTGTGGTGTTCTTCGTAGTAGTTTCCCCCTTCGGTAAGTATCTGCATAAAGTCACGCATAATACTCGATCTTAATGCCGGGAATGTTTTGCGGACTATGGTAATGACTATCCCCGCACCCCTATTTTTAAAACAAAGTTCTATAATAACCTGACATAGTGAGAAGGTCTTCCCGCTACGGCTACCCCCTTGGTGGACTTGAATCTTTGCCTTAGATTTCTTTGCTTGGTAGTATGTCGTGGGTTGCATCATTTGACTAATTCAATGAAGTCTTCTACACAAGTGACACCAATCCACTTACCATCCTTTTGATACTTTTTTGCCTTTGGGTAATATGTCACCCCGTTGACTTTAAAAATTCCCGTACTTGGTTCGTAGAACTTAACCCCGCTTTCGTTGAATAACTTACGGAGTTGCTTTCGCTTCTTGGCGTTCTTACGTTTTTTAGTTTTCGTCATCGAACCAAGTAAACGGCTTCGGTTCGTTAATCTCTATTTGTTGCTTCTCTACATACCCCCGATTCTTTCCCTTGGTCTTTAAATAGAATATCGTACTACTGGGAACCTTATCTTTTATTT